>Ga0209346_1000452_pt1 | contig 36390 bp, 42 predicted proteins | sample AutmiccommunBRH9_FD_187381 | JGI IMG/M metagenome (GOLD analysis project Ga0209346, IMG submission 187381) | Deep subsurface microbial communities from Mt. Terri, Switzerland - Autotrophic microbial communities BRH/9 (SPAdes) (version 2) | ecosystem: Environmental > Aquatic > Deep subsurface >...
CTAATTCTTAGCTGGCAGTTTTGAGTGGCTTGCCGGTTACCGATTCCGTTATGCTGTTCGGCAATGGCTCGGGCTTTTCCAACCGCGACAACAGCGGCAATACGATCAGGAAGTGCGCAAAATAATAGGCTGAAGCCAGTTGGCTGATCATCACGAACGGTTCCTCGGCCGGCGCACCGCCACAATATCCCAGGATCAGGACATCGACAACCAGGATGCCGAAGAATATCTTGAACTTGGGCCGGAAGATACCGGAGCGAACCGGGGACCTGTCCAGCCAGGGCAGGAAAAACCAGACCAGGATGGCCGAAAACATCGCCAATACACCGAGCAGTTTCGCCGGAACGAAGAGGAAATCGAAGGTGAAGGCGCGCAAAATCGCGTACCAGGGCCAGAAATACCATTCCGGAACGATATGCGCCGGAGTGGAAAGTGGATTGGCCGGGATATAATTGTCCGCATGACCCAGCGCATTGGGCAGGAAGAACACCAATATGGAGAAGAATATCAGCGCCAGGCCCAGTGTCCAGCCATCCTTTGCAGTATAATAGGGATGGAACGGAACCGTATCCTGCGGGCCCTTGACGTCGACGCCAGTCGGATTGTTGGAACCGGGGATGTGAAGCGCCCAAATGTGCATGATGATCACGCCGGCGATCACGAACGGCAATAGATAATGGAGCGAGAAGAAGCGGTTAAGGGCGGCATTGTCGGGAGCAAAGCCTCCGAGAAGCAGTTCCTGGATCGGCTGGCCGACCAGCGGAATGGCTTCGAACAGGCCGGTAATCACCTTCGCACCCCAGAAGCTCATCTGGCCCCAGGGCAATACATAGCCCATGAAGGCCGTCGCCATGGCGAGCAGATAGATGACCACACCCAGCAACCAGATCATTTCGCGCGGCGCCTTGTAGGAACCGTAGAAAAGACCGCGTCCGATGTGAAGATAGATGGCGATGAAGAAGAAGCTTGCGCCATTGGCATGGGCATAGCGGATCATCCAGCCGCTGTTGACGTTGCGCATGATATGCTCGACCGAGTCAAAGGCAATATTCGCATTGGCCGCATAATGCATCGCCAGGATGATGCCGGTGATGATCTGGACAACCAGAAAAATACCGGCCAGCGAACCGAAGTTCCACATGTAGTTCAGGTTGCGCGGCGTTGGATAGCCGGCACCCAGGCTGTTATAGACGAGGCGCGGAACGGGAAGTTTTTCGTCCATCCACTGACCGAATTCGGTGGCTGGCTTATATTGTTTTGCCCAAGGAAAGCTCATATTCTTCTGTCCTTTAGCCGATTTTCACGACGGTATCTGATTGAAAAGCATAGTCTGGCACATCCAGGTTTCTCGGCGCCGGGCCTTTGCGGATGCGGCCAGCGGTGTCATAGTGCGAACCGTGGCACGGGCAAAAATAACCGTCAAATTCGCCCTTGTTCTCGCCTTCGGCCGCGCCCAGCGGTACACAGCCCAGATGGGTGCAGACGCCCATGGTGATCAGCCAATTCTCTTTGCCTATGGCGGTGCGTTCCGCCAGCGTCTCGGGATCGCGCAGCGAGGCCATCTGCACGGCATTGGCCTCGCTCATTTCCGCTTCGGTCAGGTTGCGGATGAACACTGGCTGCTTGCGCCACAATATCTTGATTGCCTGACCGCGCTCAATGGCTGCGACATCGACATCGACCGATGCGAGCGCAAGCACGTCGGCGCTCGGATTCATCTGGTTGACCAGCGGGAAAACCGTCGCCACCGCTCCGGCACCTGCGAAGCTCACTGCTGCGATATTGATGAAATCCCGGCGGCGAACGCCGCTTTCTTCTGCGACTGCCGTATCAGCTGTTTCAACCGTTGCCATGCAAACAAGTCCTATAGAATAGTTATGACCCCCGACCGCCTGAACCTGGTGATGCTGCTTTGCAACAGCTTGAACGGGCAGTGATTTGCGCGCCTGATAGCCGCGAAGGATAGGGTTTGCCAACAGGGAATTTTCGATTGACCAAACATTCACTTGTCGCGCATGATGTGAGCCGCATGAGGATAGCATTGTATCAGCCCGAGATAGCGGGAAATTTGGGAACGATATTAAGGACTTGTGCGTGCCTGAACGTAGCGGTGGATATCATTGAACCCTGCGGATTTCCGTTCAGTGACCGCAGTCTGAAACGGGCCGGAATGGATTATTTCGCCCATGTCCGATACGCCCGTCACGCCGACTGGGATGCATTCCGCGCGTCCGTCGATTCCCCCGAGGCGAGGATCATATTGCTCTCCAGCAAGGCTGATCAACCGCATTACCGGTTTTCCTATCGTGACAACGATATTCTGTTGTTCGGATCGGAAGGATCAGGAGTTCCCCTGACTATCCATGAACAATGCGACGGGCGTATCAAAATCCCGATGAAACCCGGCATGCGCAGCTTGAACCTGGCGGTATCCGCTGGCATGGCACTAGGAGAGGCACTTAGGCAAACAGGACAATTTCCGGAATGACGAAACCATTGGATGATCAGCAGCAAACCGCCCAGACCTGGTTCAGGCAGCTACGCGATGATATCTGTGCGGAATTCGAGAAGATAGAAGCGGAAGCGGACAGCGATGCCAGATTCGACTATATACCATGGGACCGACAAAATCCGGACGGCAGCCCCGGTGGAGGCGGTGTCCAGGGGCTGATGAAGGGCAAGATTTTTGAAAAGGTCGGGGTCAATATTTCGACCGTCGACGGCACGTTCAGCGAGGAGTTCCAGGCCCAGATCAACGGCGCGGAAGAGGATCCGCGCTTTTTCGCCACCGGCATCAGCCTGGTGGCGCATATGGCCAACCCCCATGTTCCGAATGTGCACATGAACACCCGCTTCCTGTGCACGACCAAGCGCTGGTTTGGCGGCGGTGCCGACCTCAATCCGGCCATTCCCTATGAAGAAGATACCGAGGCCTTTCACGCCCGCCTCCGTTCCGCCTGCGCGCCGCATAATCCCGAATATTATCCGCGCTTCAAGAAATGGGCGGATGATTATTTCTACATACCGCACCGCAAGGTGCACCGCGGTGTCGGTGGCATTTTCTACGATCATATGGAACTGGACAAGGAAACCGATTTCACTCGCCATTTTGCCTTTACCCAGGATGTCGGAACGGCCTTTCTCGACATTTTCCCGAAGCTGGTCCGCAAGCGGATGGCGACGGAGTGGAGCGCGGAAGACAAGCAGCAGCAACTGGAATGGCGGGGCCGATATGCGGAATTCAACCTGGTCTATGACCGGGGCACGGCATTCGGCCTCAAGACTGGCGGCAATGTCGATGCGATATTGATGAGTCTGCCGCCCGAAGCCAAATGGATCTGAGCAATCTGACAGGCCCCCTCCGGGACGTTCCCGAAGGTCAGATTGCCACCATCGTGACGCATCTGGAAATGTCCGAACGGCCAAGCCTGCCAGCAACCGGTTCCAGTCTTCACCTGGAAAGCTGGCCCAGTCCGGATGCACGGGACTATTGCGCGCTGTTCCGCAGCGTCGGAGAGCCGTGGCTCTGGATATCCAGGTTATTGATGGAACAGGACGCGCTCACGGCTATCCTGCACGATCCAGCCGTTGAGATTTCGATCGTTCGGGATGGTGAGCAGCCGGTCGGCTTTATCGAACTGGATTTCCGGCAGCCGGGGGAATGCGAAATTGCATTTTTCGGCTTGATACCCGAGCAGAATGGCAAGGGTCACGGGCGCTGGCTGATGAATCAGGCACTCGACAGGGCCTGGCGAGACGGGGTCAGCCGGGTCTGGCTCCACACCTGCACGCAGGATTCGCCGCGCGCCCTGCCCTTTTACAAGCGCTGCGGATTCCGGGTTTTCAGGCAGCAGACCGGGCAGATGAAGGATCCGCGGCTGACCGGCCATCTGCCGTCAACCGCCGCGCCCCATGTCCCGATACTCAGTCGAACGTCTCGCTGACCGAGACTTTCCTGGCGGTCAACTCAATATAAATGGACGTGATCACAGCGGCAATCACCAGCTGGAATGCGGTTTCCGCCAGCGCTGCCACCAGATTTTGAATGAACGGCCAGCCGGTCCCGCCGGTTGCCAAACCGGCAATGACGCCCGTGACCGCGCCCAGAACGCCGACCGTGATCATGCCGACCACGGCAATAATCAGTATGAACAGCAAGATCGAAAAGCCGTTGTGCCTGGTCGATGACCAGCTTTTCTTGAGCGCTTCTATCGGATTGCGTTCCCACTGGTCGACGATCACGATTGGCACCAGGATGAGGCGGGCGGTCAGATAGAGGCCGGGGATTATGAACAGCAGAAATCCGGGCAGAACAATGAAGGCGATCGCCAGATTGGCGAGCAGGTAGATCAGGAATAATTTCAGTGCAGCGACCAGGTCTTCTGCAACGGTATTGTTGCGGGACGGGGCCAGCGCACAATAAACCGCCAGACTTCCGAAGCTCATAACGAGATTGGATGCGATGATCGAAAGACTGTTCTCGCTGAAATAGGCGGAATAGATTGCCAGCATCGTGTTTCCGTCCTCGTCGCCATTGAATATCGGCGGGACGACAAATTGCGAAAACAGCAAGGTCGGGAGAAAGATGAAGACACCGGCAATAGCCAATATTGCCTCCTTGTTTGCGACCAGAAGGGACATCGCGCCGTTCCAGCATTGCATATAGTTCAGCTTCATGATTTCATTTCCGGATCCGTTTCTCATCTGCAAGCCCTTGCCACCCGGCGTGCAAAAGTGCACGAAATTTCTATGAAGAGCACCAACGACATCGAATGGCGTATTTCGTCCGAAAAGATTGAATATCCCGCTGCTCTCGAAGCGATGGAACGGCGCAATGCCGCGGTCCAGGCCGGTGAGGCGAAGGAACTGATCTGGCTGCTGGAACATCCGCCCCTCTATACCGCGGGCACCAGCTCCGATCCGGCCGAACTGCTCAGCCAGGCTTTCCCCGTCTACCAAACCGGGCGCGGAGGGCGGCATACCTATCACGGCCCGGGACAGCGGGTGGGCTATGTCGTGCTCGACCTGAAGAATCGCAACGCGGATGTCCGCGGCTTTGTCCATGCGCTGGAAGGCTGGGTGATAGCGGCGCTGGCAGAATTCGGCGTAAGCGCGCGGGCGGTGGATGGCAGGGTCGGCATCTGGTGCGACTTGCCGGACGGGCGGGAAGCGAAGATCGGCGCGATCGGTATCCGGATTCGCAAATGGGTGACGATGCACGGCTTTTCGGTCAATATCGACCCGGATCTCAGCCATTTTGGCGGCATCATCCCCTGCGGAATCAGGGAATATCCGGTGACCAGCCTTGCCCAGCTGGGGATCGCGGGCACGCTGCAACAGTTTGACGAAGCGTTGCAAAAAAACGCCGACGGCTTTCTGAAAGCGATTGATAGGATCGCATCCCCCTCTATGTAGGGTCGACAGTGGATCGACAAAAGGAGGACAAAGAAATGAGCAAATTTTCCCGAATTGCCGCCGCGGCGCTGATCACCGTGACGATTGCTGCCTGTTCCGGGAACGAGGCGCCCGATTCCGACAATGTTACAGAGACAAGGATGGACGATATCGACGTCATCGATGGCACGATCAGCGACGAGATGGTGGACGTGGACACGATCCAGCAGGCTGACGCCACCGGCGAGGAAGATGCTGCCGAGACCGGTGAGGAAAAGCAAGCGGGATCCGGCAATGCACAAGAGACTGCCGCCCAGCCCGGGGACGAGACTGCCGAACCGGCACAATAACCAGTCAGGCCAGGCCGAGAATCTTGTGATTCTGTAGCGACAGGCGCCATTTCGGATGCGACTGCACAAAGGCTATGGCCTGTTCGACATTCGCCTTGCTGGCGGCATCATCGCCGCGGGCGTCCATTGGCTGCAACAGCAGGTTGGCGAAATTCCAGTTCTGCATGTCCCGCCAGTCGCTATTGTCCTGCGGCCAGACCAGCTTCAGTTCGTCGCCCGAACGCTGGACCGTTTCGCTCTGCGCCTTGGGGCTGATGCATATCCAGTCGATCGCGCGGGGCACGGCCAGAGTTCCGTTCGATTCGATGGCGATGAAGAAATCTTCATCATGCAGCGCGTCGATCAGCGCTGAGTCGACCTGCAGCATGGGTTCGCCGCCGGTCAGGACGACGAAGCGAGACTCGCGGCCACTGCCCCAGCTTTCGGCCGCCGCGCGTGCGAGATCCTCCGCCGTGCCGAACCGCCCGCCGCCTGTCCCATTCATACCGACGAAATCGGTATCGCAAAATTGACATGTGGCGGTGGCGCGATCCCGTTCCAGCCCCGACCAGAGATTGCATCCGGCAAAGCGCACAAAAACCGCACGGCGTCCTGCATGCACCCCCTCCCCCTGCAGGGTCAGGAATATCTCCTTGACCGCATAGCTCATGCGGTCGCGTATCGCGTCGGGTCGATTATCCCGGCTTCTTCGAAGCCCTTTTGCCTCAGGCGACAGCTGTCGCAGAGGCCGCAGGGAAGATCGCTCTCTGTCGGGTCATAGCAGGACCAGCTCCATGCGGGATCAAGACCGAGCCGAATCGCTTCCCGGGCGATATCCGCCTTGGTCATATGCTGAAGCGGCGTGTGGATCTGGAAGCCGCTGCCCTGGTCGCCGGCCCTGGTCGCCAGGTCGGCCAGTCGCTCGAACCCTTCGATAAATTCGGGCCGGCAGTCGGGGTAGCCCGAATAATCGAGGGCATTGACGCCAATGAAAATGTCGCGCGCACCCCGTGCTTCGGCCAAACCGAGCGTGAGCGAGAGGAATATGAGGTTGCGCGCCGGTACATAGGTTACCGGAATATCATCGCCGACCCCGGATTTGGGGACATCAATGTCGGCAGTCAACGCCGAGCCGCCAAAGCGGCTGAGGTCGAGCGGCAAAACGATATGTTCGGCGACGTCCAGATGACCGGCGATTTTCGCGGCGGATTGCAGTTCGATCTTGTGACGCTGATTATAGTCGACGGTCAGCGCGATCAGCCGGTAGCCCTGTACGGCGGCGAGTGCAGCGGAAACCATCGAATCGAGTCCGCCGGACAATAATATGATCGCTGATCTCGAATCGGATGTCATGATGCGTTCCGCTAATGGCCTTGCTCGCGTGGTGCAAGTATTGCGCGCATGCTGCGCCTAGCAACTGCCGGTGCGGCGGCCTTCCAGGCTGACGGAAAAGGGCGCGTTGTTGCGAATTCCCTGAGAACTTATCTGCACCAGGCTGCTGGATTCTTGCTTGATTTCAGTCACGCCATGGCCGGCGCTCCCGCATTTATAGCTGACCCGCAATTTTCTCGGCCCATTTTCAATCACATAGCGTCTGCAGCTCGTGCTGCCATGCTGGATCTGCAGCAACAGCTCGGGGTTCCCCAGACAGACCTTCTGGCCCTGCCCTGATCCACCGCGTTCTTTCAGGGTCCACTCGCCCGGCATCAGTCCGTCCAGCACAATCATTGTTGGTGTCTGGGCGGGCGCAGCCATCGCAAATCCGGACAGGACGGCAGTTGTTGCGCTGATGACTTTGATCAGTTTCAAGCCTTTCATGCTAATCTTCCGGTCCTGCTGGTTAGTGGTGGGGCGAATGTTTTCCGTGCTCTGATTTCCAGATATGGGCAATATCGGTACGAATTGCATCAATCGATAGGAAATTTTCGACATCTAACGGTGATTGTCATATTCTCGGGCGGTTTCAGTTGTTGAGGCTGACACCCGAAATCAGGAACGTCTTGCTGCAAAAGGCGCAGTCTATCGCGATATTTCCTTCGTCGTCGACCATATCGTCCTTATCCTCTTTCGGAAAACGTGCGATCACGTCCCGAATATGGTCTTCATTACAGCGGCATCCCTTAACGCACGCTTTACCGTTCAGGACCCTCACTTCGTCGCTTTCGCTGAAAAGGCGCCACAAGATGTCCTCCAGCGGCAGCGTCGGGTCGGTGAGTTCGGCCGGGGTAACCGTGCCGGCCATGATCGCTACATGCTCCCATTCCGGATGGTCCAGCTGGGCATGCAGCCGGCCGCGCCCTTCCTCGCCCGGGGGAAGATGCTGTACCAGAATGCCGCCGACCGAGATCCGGTCGGCAGAGCTGTCGATGGCAACCCTGATCAGCGTCGGGATCTGCTCGGACTGGAAAAAATAGTTTTGCACGGCCTCGCCAAGGCTGGCGCCTTCAAGCGGGACGATGCCCTGGTTGCGCCCGCGCGTCGCGGGCTGGTCGAAGGTGATGGCAAGATAGCCCTTGCCGAACAGCGCCATGAGGCTGGGCTCGACCGGCTGGGCAGCAAGCCGTTCCCGGTCGAAATCGATATAGCCCCGCAAAGCGCCGTCCTTGTAGTCACAAGCGAGCAGATTGATCACGCCGGCTTCGGTTTGCGCCTGCAGGGTCAACTGTGACCCTTCGTCCTTGAGAAGGGCGCCAAGCATGGCAGTCAGGCAGACCGCCTCCGCCAATATGTCGCGGATTATCGGCGGGTACGCATGCGAGGCAAGAATCTGGTTCAGCGCGGGGCCGAGACGGGCCACCCGCCCCCGACAGTTTTTCGCCGGAATGGCAAAGGACAATATGCTGTCTGTCAGGGCAATATCGGTCATCAGATCTGGCCGAAACACCAGCGCAGCACCGATTTCTGAGCATGAATGCGGTTCTCGGCCTCGTCCCAGACGACCGATTGCGGTCCGTCGATCACCGACGGCATGACTTCTTCCCCGCGATGGGCGGGCAGGCAGTGGAGGAACAATGCATCCGGCTTCGCCTGTTCCATCAGCACGTCGTTGACCTGATAGGGCATCATCGCCGCCAGCTTGTTGTGGACATGTTCCTGACCCATCGAGACCCAGGTATCGGTGACAACGACATCGGCTCCGGCGACCGCTTCGTTTTCGTCCCGGTGGATGGATATACTGGCCCCGGCAGACTGGGCAGCGCTGACAAATTCCGGGTCGGAATCATAGCCCTGCGGACAGCCGATGCGGACATTGAATTTCATCAGGCCAGCGGCCTCGACAATACTGTTCAGGACATTGTTGCCATCGCCGAGCCAGGCCACTTCGAGACCCGGGAGGGCCTTGCCATGTTCAACCAGCGTCAATAGATCGGCAATGATTTGGCACGGATGCGACAGGTCGGTCAGGCCGTTGATGACAGGCACGCTGGCATTGGCGGCCATTTCCTCTATTTTGGCATGATCATCGGTGCGGATCATGATGGCATCGGCCATGCGCGACAACACCCTGGCGGTGTCGGCCACGGTTTCGCCGCGCCCCAATTGCATCGAGCCGCTGTCCATGACGATGCTCGTGCCGCCAAGCTGACGTATCGCCATGTCGAAGGAGACCCGGGTTCTCGTGCTGCTCTTTTCGAAAATCATCGCCAGGACGTGATCCGCAAGCGGCCGGTCCGCATCCGGCCTGCCTTTGGGCCAGCCGGTCCGCGCCGCCTTGCGGTCGATCGCATCGGCAATCATCGCGGCGATGGCGTCGCCGCCGGCATCGGCGAGATTGAGAAAATGCCGGCTCATGCTTCCGGCACCTGGTAATCGGCTGCGCCGGCGGAAAGCTTCTCGATGAACGTCGCAATATGGCTGTCATCGATATTCAGCGGCGGCAGCACCCGGAAAGTATTGTCGCCCGCGGCCACCGTCAGCAGGCCGTGGTGGTCGCGCAGATGGGCAACAAAGGATCGTGTTTCCTGCTTCATCATGATGCCGAGCATCAGGCCCCTCCCCCGCACGCCGTGGAACAGATCGGGATAATTGCCGATAAACTGTTCGATCGCCGCGCGCAGCTTGTCGCCCGTCGAGCGAACATTTTCGAGAAATTCGTCATTGGCGACTACGTCCCAGACCGCATTGCCGGCAGCCATCGCCAGCGGATTGCCGCCATAGGTGGAGCCATGGGTGCCCGGCACCATGCCGCGCGCCGCTGCTTCGGTCGCCAGGCATGCGCCCAGCGGAAATCCGCCGCCGATACCCTTGGCCGACGCCATGATATCGGGTTTCACGCCATAAAGCTCATGGGCATAGAGCGCACCGGTACGAGCGACGCCGCATTGCACCTCGTCGAGCACCAGCAGGATGTCGTGTTCATCGGCAAGATCGCGCAGACCCTGGAGAAATTCCTGCGAGGCAGGCCGTACGCCGCCCTCGCCCTGAATCGGTTCGACCATGAAGGCAGCCGTTTTCTCGCTGATTGCATCCTTCGCCCCTTCCAGATCGTCAAACTCGACATATTTGAACCCGGCGAGCAGAGGCGCAAATCCGTTGTGCATCTTTTCCTGGTTGGACGCCGAAATGGTGGCCATCGTCCGGCCATGGAAAGCGTTTTTGAAGGTGATGATCTCGAACCGGTCGCTGCCCGCGGACTGATGATAGGCCCGCGCCGTCTTGATCGCGCATTCCACGGCTTCGGCACCACTGTTGGTGAAGAACACGGTATCGGCAAAGGTGGTGTCGACCAGCCGTTGCGCGAACTTCTCGCCCTGGGGGCTGCCATAGAGGTTTGAGACATGCATGAGGGTCGCGGCCTGATTCTGGATCGCCTGGGTCAGATGCGGATGGCCATGGCCGAGCAGGTTGACGGCAATGCCGCTGGCAAAATCAAGCGCCCGCGAACCGTCTTCGGAAATCAGCCAGGCCCCCTCGCCACGCACCGGACGAAAACCACAACGCGGATATACTGGCATCAAGGGGGTAATCGTCATGATCGGCTTCCTTTCGCGGAAAACAGAAAAGGCGACCCGACTGGCCGCCTCTCGCATTGGACCACCCTTATATGCGGCTTCTCAAAGGCGGTCAATCGTGGTCCGCCTGAGGGAGGCAGCGACCGATGCAGGAGGTTATTGACGATTCAGATCAGTCAGACAGGGATAATTCATTTAAACCGGCAGTCCGTTTAAGCTAAGGGTCAAACATGGTAACTGTGCGCAGAGAAGCAGCACCAGCAAAGGAGATGTTACAATGGATATGAAAACAACCGGATCCCCCGAAGGTTGCCCGATGGGCTTTGAAGGCGGTATCCGCAGCCTGCTCGGACGCACCAGCCGCGACTGGTGGCCCGACTCCTTGCAGCTCGAGATTCTCACCCAGGGCGGCACCTCGCCCGATCCCATGGGTCCCGATTTTGACTATGCGAAAGCCTTCAAGGAGGTCGATTATCAGGCGCTGAAAGCGGACCTGAAGGCGCTTATGACCGACAGCCAGCCCTGGTGGCCGGCAGATTACGGACATTATGGTCCGTTCTTCATCCGCATGGCCTGGCATGCGGCGGGCACCTATCGGACTGGCGACGGTCGCGGTGGCGCTTCCAGCGGGCAGCAGCGCTTTGCTCCGCTCAACAGCTGGCCTGACAACGGCAATCTCGACAAGGCGCGGCGCCTGCTCTGGCCGATCAAGAAGAAATATGGCCAGCATATCAGCTGGGCCGATCTGTTCGTGCTCACCGGCAATGTCGCGATCGAATCCATGGGCGGACCGGTGTTCGGCTTTGGCGGCGGCCGCAAGGACGTCTACGAACCCGAGAATGACATTTACTGGGGTTCCGAAGAGCAATGGGTGAATGAAGGTGTCCCCACGCGGATCAATCCCGACGAGGGCAAGGCACTGGAAAATCCGCTCGCTGCGATCCAGATGGGCCTGATCTACGTCAACCCCGAAGGACCCGGCGGCAATCCGCACGATGCCGAAGGCATGGCGCGGGACATGAAGGAAACCTTCTCCCGCATGGCGATGAATGACGAGGAAACCGTTGCGCTGACCGCCGGTGGCCATGCCTTCGGCAAGTGCCACGGCGCGGTTCCGCCGGACCAGCTTTCGGGCGATCCGGAATCCGGCGATCTGCACCTGATGGGTTTTGGCTGGGCCACCGATCCCGAGCAGATTGGCGAGGGCCATATCACGACCTCCGGCCTGGAAGGTGCGTGGACGCCGAACCCGACTCAATGGGGCGGCGACTATTTCCGCCTGTTGTTCAAATATGACTACGAGCTGGTGGAAAGCCCTGCGGGTGCCAAGCAATGGCAGCCGATCAACCCCGAGCCCGAGGACATGGCACCGGATGCGCGCGATCCTTCCAAGAAGGTTCCGACGATGATGACCACCGCCGACATGGCGCTGAAGCGGGATCCGGACTATCGCAAGATTTCGGAACGCTTCCGCGACGACCAGGCGGCTCTGGACGATGCCTTTGCCCGCGCGTGGTTCAAGCTGACCCACCGCGACATGGGTCCCAAGGTCCGCTATCTCGGCCCCGAAGTGCCCGCAGAAGACCTGATCTGGCAGGATCCCGTTCCTGCCGGAACCCAGGCTGCGGACAGGGACGTTTCGGCCTTCCAGTCGAAGGTGCTCGACAGCGGCCTTTCGGTCTCCGAACTGGTCAAGGCGGCCTGGGCTTCGGCCTCCACCTATCGCAAGAGCGACCATCGTGGCGGTGCCAATGGCGCGCGCGTTCGGCTCGCCCCGCAGAAGGACTGGGCCGTCAATGATCCCGACGAGCTTGCCAGAGTGCTGTCGCAACTCGACGAGATGCGCGGTTCGCTGTCGATGGCCGATGCGATCGTCATCGCCGGCAGCGCTGCGGTCGAGAAGGCGGCAAAGGATGCCGGGTTCGATGTCAGCGTTCCGGTAACAACCGGACGCGGTGACGCAACGGACGAGCAGACCGATGCCGACAGCTTCGAGCCGCTCGAACCGTTCGCCGACGGTTTCCGCAATTATCTCAAGACCAAGGCCAGCGTGAAGACCGAGGATATGCTGGTCGACCGTGCCAATCTGCTCAATCTGTCGATCCCGGAAATGACCGTGCTGGTCGGCGGGCTGCGGGTATTGGGGGCCAATAGCGGCAATAGCAAGCAGGGCGTTCTCACCGATCGCCCCGGGCAGCTGACCAACGACTTTTTTGTCAACCTGCTGCACATGGGCACCGTCTGGGAAGTTGTGGACGAATCGGGCGACGAGGAATTCATCGGAAAATGCCGCCTTGAAGGGGCCGAGAAATGGCGGGCGACGCGAACCGATCTCGTGTTCGGATCCAATTCGCAGCTGCGCGCAGTCGCCGAAGTCTATGCCGAAGACGGCCATGAACGGAAGTTTGTCGACGATTTCATCGCCGCATGGACCAAGGTCATGGATGCTGATCGCTTTGATCTCGGCTGATTGCGACTGAACCAAATCGGCCGAATAGCCGCAGAAACGGCCCGCTGGAAAATCAGCGGGCCGTTTTTGTTTTTGCCAAATTATCCAGATCCGGTTTCAGGACGGCTTTTGCAGACTCCCAATTCTGACCGTCAAATTTCACGATCATCGGCTGCAGTCCATGGCCGTCATCGAGGCAGTTGTAATTGACGCTCCAGCCATCCGGATGCGATCGGGGCTGGTAGAAGCTCTTCACGCCGCAATGGCGGCAGAACAGATGCTCCGCCTGACCGCTGCCGAATTTGTAGCTGGTGAGATCCTCCCCGCCGCTCGACAAGGTGAAGTCCTGGTGCGGTACGATCAGATGGAGAAAGCCGGTCCGCGCGCAGATCGAACAATTGCAGTCCAGCAACTGCGGGTCATTCTGGACTGACGCTTCAAATCGGACCGCACCGCAATGGCAGCCACCGAAAATTCGCGACCTCACGGCAATTGTTCCCGGTCACCTTCCAAGGCGGGGCGGGGCCGGAAAGCGAGCGACAGCGGAGTTATGAATCCGCTGGTGTTGATGCGGATGCGAACTATTCCTTGCAATGCCGGGTTTGCCAGCTTTGCCTGATAGTCCCGGGCGGCTTGCTGGGGAACATATATGCGGTCGCGCACCAGCCCATCGTTCCCTTCCTCGCTCCACGGATTCACTCGCGCGGTGGCATCGCAATTCAGGGTGGATCCCCCGCGAACAGGGCCACCCTGGTCCTGAACTTCGACCCTTTCGATACGGGGAGAGCTGCCGATGATGCACAGATGGCTCCTGTACCCCGACCAGGTCGGAATTTCATTCTCCTGCACCATGGGCCAGTTATACTGGAACTGGACATAATGTCCGCGCAGCAGGTCCCGGGGATCGTAGCCCGCGATCGGCACATCCCACTCCGTCCCGCGATGCGACTGCCTCTCCGTCAGCAGCCAGATCACACCTAACCCGACAAGCGGCAAAAGCAGCGCGAATGGCAGGAATAAGCGGCGATATCGGCTCATGGATCGCTCTCGTCAGAGGTTCGTTCGGCGGCAGGATGTCTGGCCGGGGCAAAGGCCTTGGAAAAGCGGTAGGCGACGATGGCAATGAAGATGGTGATCACCCCCGCCAATATCAGGCCCAGCCCGCTACTCAACAGATCGGATGCAAGCTCGAAGCTCAGGATGATCAGCCGAAGCGCGATGATCGCGACAACCACCTGAAACATGTTGCGCCATTCCGAATAGATCGCGCTCCAGCCGATTGCGGCCCAGAAGGCAATGAACAATATCGCGCTGCCGAGGGGTTCGGTGGATTGGGCGATGCTGCTGACAAGACTTGTGACCGCCGCCGCGATCAGGATTGCCGCGATGCTGATCCCGGTGCTGGTGCGGATGAGGCGATAGGCCAGCAATGCCGCGATGCTCCACAAGCCGAGATGTATGGCGGCTATTTCGCCTGCCTGGCCCTGCGAGCCAAAAGGGCCGCCCCCGGTCAGACCATCCGCAATAAGTTTCAAAGACACGCCGGCCACAAAAGAGGCCAGCGCGAATTGTCCGACTTGCGTCCAGAAAGCCTCTCGCGCGCTGCGGCTTTCGACGAAAATTCCCGCAAGCAAAGCAAAAACCGGGAGGCTTGTGATGACTCCGATGTACATCACCGAGGGCTCGCCGGTCTGTTGCGCATACCATTCCCAATGCGCGATGCCCGTCCCCAGCAGGGCGACAACCCAGAGCAGCGAAATCAGCCAGCCGCGGCCCGTCAGCAGCAACAGCGGTGAAAACAGCAACAGCCATAAGGCCATTGGTTGCCACAAGGGTGAGCTGGTCTGGTAGACTTGCCCGAGATGGCCGAAAAAGGTTGCACCGAGAACCGCAAGGATGAACAGCAGAACATCTTTCAGGTACAGACCCAGAAAGCCATTGCGCGGCTGCAGAAGGAAAATCCCGCCCGAAACGCCAGCGATCAGCAAGGCATGAACCGAAAGCCGGACCATGCCCGGAATTTCATCCCAGTTCGCTGCGACCAGGGAAATTATGCCGAGACCGATGGCCAGAGCGCCGAGCCCTATCAGCGACCACAGGCCCAGGGGTCGTGACCGGTCCGCTTCATATGCGCGGATGCGCTGCGCCGTGTCGGTGTCAATGAGACCGGCATCCAGCCAGATATCCAGTTTTCTGTCAGACACTCGCCCATCCCAGCTCAAACAAAAATGCTACGCCGATAATGCCTTGCTGGCAAGCATCGCTCTCGCCGGATGCAACCGCTGTTGGAGTGGCTCTAATCCCGGACCTCGATCGTGTGAATGTCGATCCTGTTTTCCAACGTCCGGTGGACCGGGCATTTTTCCGCTATCTCCAGAAGTTTCAACCGCTGCTCCTGGGTCAGGTTGCCGCGCAGGGTGATCGCGCGATCGATCACATCGATCCGCTTCTCTTCGTTGTTGCAATTACGGCAGTCATCGACATGTTCGCGGCTGTGTTCCAGTTCGACATGGACGCCTTCCAGCGGGATGCCCTTGCGATCGGCGTACATTTTCATGGTCATGGAGGTGCAACTGCCTAAAGCGGCGAGCAGCAGATCATAGGGCGAAGGCCCGCTGTCCGTTCCACCGAAGGATTCCGGCTCATCGGCAATGAAGACATGTTTGCCGACCCGAACCGTCTGGCGGAACTTCCCGCTGGCGGTCTCGACTGTCACGAACGAGGGATTGGTAGCCATGATTATTCCACCGTTACCGATTTGGCGAGATTGCGCGGCTGGTCGACATCCGTGCCTTTGGCGACTGCAACATGATAGGCCAGCAACTGCACCGGCACCGCATAGACAAGCGGCGCGATCAGCGGATGGACCTTGGGCATTTCGATGGTCGCCATGCACCCGTCGCCGGCTTCTGCCAGGCCTTCGGCGTCGGAGATCAGCACGACCTTGCCTCCCCGGGCCATGACTTCCTGCATATTGGACACGGTTTTTTCGAACAAAGGCCCGGATGGAGCCAGCACGATGACCGGGACGGCTTCGTCGATCAGGGCGATAGGTCCGTGCTTCATCTCGCCCGAAGCATAACCCTCGGCATGGATATAGCTTATTTCCTTGAGCTTCAGCGCACCTTCCAGCGCCAGCGGATATTCGGGGCCGCGGCCGAGGTACAGCACGTCGCGCGCCGGGGCGATCAAGTGCGCCATGCTGGCAATATCCTCGTCATGGTCCAGGGCCGCGTTGAGGGCGGCCGGGGCTTCGGTCAGATGCTTGACCACTTCGCGTTCTTCATCGCGAGTCATCCTCCCCTTGACGACGGCGAGATGCGCCGCCAGCGCCGCCAGCACCGCCAGCTGGCAGGAAAAGGCCTTGGTCGAGGCGACGCCGATTTCGGGTCCGGCGTGTGTCGGCAACAACAGATCCGCTTCGCGCGCCATGCTGCTGGTCGGGACATTGACGACAACCCCGATTTTCTGACCATTTTCCTTCGAGTGGCGCAGCGCTGCCAGGGTATCGGCGGTTTCGCCGGACTGGGAAATAAACAGGGCCAGCCCGCCTGGCTCGAGCACCGGATCGCGATAGCGGAATTCCGATGCGAAATCGAGATCGACCGGAACGCGGGCAAAGGTTTCGAACCAGTATTTCGCGACCATTCCAGCGTAATAGCTGGTGCCGCAGGCAACGATGGTAACCCGTTTGATGTCTCGCAAATCGAAATCCATTTGCGGCAGCGCGACTTGCTGTTCCAGCGGCCGGATATAGCTGCGCAAGGTCTGGGCGACAACGGTCGGCTGCTCGAAAATTTCCTTCTGCATGAAATGGCGATAATTGCCTTTTTCAATTGCCGTGGCCGATACGCCGGATGTCGTTATTTCCCGTTCTACCGATTGGTTATCCTTGTCATATATGGTCGCACCATCACGGGTAATAACGACCCAGTCGCCTTCTTCGAGATAGGCAATCTTCTGGGTCAGCGGTGCCAGCGCCAGCGCGTCGGATCCCAGATAGGTCTCTCCATCGCCATAGCCGACCACCAGAGGCGATCCGAGCCGCGCGCCGATCAGCAGGTCGGGTTGCGAGCGGAAAGCTATGGCAAGAGCGAACGCCCCGCGCAATTGCGGCAATATCGCCTGCACGGCCTCGTCCGGAGATTTTCCCTGTTCGATCTGCTCACTGACGAGATGCGCCACGACTTCGGTATCGGTCTCGCTTTCAAATGTCCGTCCACGCGCGCTCAGCTCTTCGCGCAGGCTTTTGAAATTCTCGATGATGCCATTGTGAACCAGTGCCACGTCATTGGTCGCGTGCGGATGCGCGTTGTTGGTAGTCGGCGCACCATGGGTGGCCCAGCGGGTGTGCGCGATGCCGATATTACCGGTCGCATCGTCCTCTTTCAGCACCGTGACCAGATTGGCAAGCTTGCCCTCGGCCCGGCGCCGAATCAAGCGGCCCTCGTCGATGGTGCAGACACCGGCGCTGTCATAGCCCCGATATTCCATCCTTTTCAGTCCGTCCACCAGACGGTCCGAGACCGGTTCCTTGCCGACTATTCCAATGATTCCGCACATGATTTTCGGGTCTTTCGATTCAGAGTGTATAGGGTACGCGAATTCCCGGCATATTGGCAGGAAAGTCTTTTATATTGCGAGTAATCAAGATTGCACCATTCACCTGCGCAGTGGCGAGGATATATGCATCCAGCAGCGTCATTTTCGTTCGGTGACGAATATCAGCTGCGGCGGTCGCAATGCGCTGATCAATTTCAATGACTTCAAATGGAGATATCGCCTGTTGGACTATATTCCGATTCTCCAGAGCTTCTCCGGCCAATATCTCCGTCCAGACTATCCTGCTGATTCTGTGGCGGCGATAGCGTGATATTTCTGCACGCGCGGCTGGCCGACGCTTCAACCAGTCGATCAATATATTGGTGTCGAAAAAAGGATCCGACATTGATCAGATGTCTTCATAGGAAGTGCGATCTTCCCGCATAGCCCGCTGATATTCCACCCCGTCTGGAATATCGTCACGGTCTGCCCACAGACCATATCCACTATCAATCCAGCTCCGATCATCGCTTTTCTGGGCAAGAAACATCTTTATCGCTTCGCGTAACAACGAGGCGCGCGATCTTTTCTGCTTGGCACCGAGGGCATCAAGCTTGTCAATATCATCGTCAGGAAGGTCAGCAAGAATTCGGGTCATGATGATATACTGATATCATATCATGATATCATGTCAATTGAAAACTATGGTTGAAAATCAAGATCGACAATGTCGTCTGCCAAGCCTTGCGCATATCGGCGGGCCTTCTCGTAGTCGATCGACCGGACACCGGGATCCGCGCAGGCATGACGAGCGACAATTTTGTCGACCCTGCGAACAATCACTCCGTCTTGCATCGCCGGATCATTGGGTTCGCCGGCCTTGAAACTGGTCCGGATCACCCGGCTGTAGACAATATATTGATGGTCTCCGCGCCGGAACTGCAATTGGGCTTCGCCGCCTCCGGAATAAGGCACGGAGGCAAATGACAGACCGTCGGCGCTGTCGGCATCCGGCCACGTCAGTTCGGGTCTCTGCGCGGCCTGGCCATAGCGATATTGAGCGGCCCCCGCACCAGTCCCCATATTCGTACCGCACACGGATGCGGTCTTTCCGTTTTCCAGTCGACAGGAGAAGATAATTTCCTCGCGCGGTTCGCAAAGCCCGATCCTGGTCGACTGCGCAGCGTTGTTCGCCTGATCCTGCCGACCGGGTGCTTGCTCTGCCGTCGATGTTTCGGGGGAAGCAGACGACTGCACTTCCGGATCCAACGCAGCCGATGGGGGCTGCCGATCACATCCAGCCAGCAGCATAGCCGCTGCGACCATGGCAAGCGAAAATGGCAAGGAAACGCTCTTCATGCAGTTTTTTCCGCAGCCTTCTTTTTCAGCATGGCTGTGCGGAATTTCTTCGCCCAGCCGATCTTGACGGCCTGTTCCGCTCTCACCAGTGCCAGATCATCGCTGGCCACGTCCTTGGTCAGCGTGGCGCCCGCGCCGACGATCGCGCCATCGCCGATCGTAACCGGCGCGACCAGCGCGCTGTTCGAGCCGATGAAAGCGCCCTTGCCGATCACCGTCTTATATTTGAAATAGCCGTCATAGTTGCAGGTGATCGTGCCGGCGCCGATATTGGCACCCTCGCCCACTTCGGCATCGCCAAGATAGGTCAGGTGATTGGCCTTCGCGCCCTTGCCCAGGATGCTTTTCTTCATCTCGACAAAATTGCCGATCTTGGAACCTTCCTCCATCACCGCGCCCGGACGGAGACGGGCAAAGGGGCCGACCTTTGCATCGGCACCGATTGTCGCTCCCTCGATATGGCTGTGGCCGTATATGGTCGCGCCGCTGGCAATCGAAACGCCGGGACCGAAAATGACATTGGGTTCGATGACGACGTCGGAAGCAATTTCCGTATCGTGCGAAAACCAGACGGTTTCGGGCGCGATCAGACTGACCCCGTCGGCCATCGCTTGAGTGCGGCGACGCTGTTGCCATTCGCCTTCCACGGCAGCGAGTTCCGCCCGGCTGTTCACGCCCGCTACCTCGGCGGGGTCGCCGACCTCTATCACGGCGCTTTTCTGGCCCGGCAACATCACGATATCCGGCAGATAATATTCGCCCGCGGCATTGTCGTTGCTGATCTGGTCGAGCAATATGAACAGGTCGGTCGAGCGTGCGGCCATCAGGCCGCTGTTGCACAGGTTGACCCGGCGCTCGGCATCGCTCGCGTCCTTATATTCGACCATTTTCTCGATCTCGCCCTGCTCGTCGGCGATTATCCGGCCATAAGCACCAGCGTCGTCCGGGCGGAATCCCAGCACGACGGCGCGAGGGTCGGAGCCATTGTTGAGCCGGTAGATCATGTCACGCATCGTGTCGGCGCTGACCATCGGGACATCCCCGTACAGGATCAGCACATCCCCCGCAAAGCCCTTCAGCGCATCATGCGCCTGTGCCACGGCATGGCCGGTACCAAGCTGGTCTTCCTGGACCGCGATCGCGACATTGCGCTCCGCAACGCTTGCCTCGATCTGCTCGCGGCGCGCGCCAACCACCACCACGGTGCGCTCCACACCGATCGAATCGACGGTATCGAGCAAATGGTGGAGCATCGGCTTTCCGGCAATGGGGTGGAGAACCTTGTGCTTCTCCGACTTCATTCGCGTGCCCTGGCCGGCGGCCAGAATGATTGCAGCAAGGGGGCGATCGGTCATCGGGTTACTCCGGCAAGTTGGTCGGTCGTGGCGCTGGGTGGCCAATTGCAGCGGCTAATGCCATGCAAACGGGGCTTAAGCCAGCCTGTTTATCGCGCTTGACGGACTCAGCTCGGAGACTTTCCGCCCTTGCGCCATTTGGTCCACAAGTGCCGGGCGAGCATCAGCGGTGGCATCCGCAGCCAGTGCGACCGGACGTAAAATCCGAAGCGAGTCAGTTTTCGCGTCTCCCGCCCATAGCCGTCGCGCGCAAGCAGACGGCGTACATATAGATAATCAGCAATTTCGCTCGAACCGGCAATGGCTCCGGACACCGGCGTATCGTAGAGCCGGGCGGCCAGGCGCAGCGCTCTTCGCATCTCGCTGGCCAGGCCGTGGGTTTTCGCTCGGATGTCGAGCTCTGGCCAGAATTGCTTGTCGGCCCCGGCGAACTGGCGGACCAGCAGGTTGATGTCCCACAGGTTGCGCAAGCCGCCCGCGAGATCGCCATCGGCGAACAGATGGGCAATCGAATGCAGCAGCATGTCGGCCGGCGCCATGACATGCAGGCCATTGTCCAGCATTACCGCTCTGTCCATAATCGCCTGGGCATTCGGGGCTGGACGGGCAGTCAGCGGCAATATCGTGTGATGCACGTCAATCATCCGGTCGCGCTCGCGGTGGATCAGCGGCGGCAGCTCGTGCATATGGTCGCGGTAATAGCGGTCATCATAGGGATCCGGCTTGACCCATTCCCATCCCGCATCGAGCAGTGCGGATTCGACGACCGGCAGGTCATCCCGCGCCACCATGATATCGAGATCGCCGATGCTGCGTCCCGTTCCTGCAGCGAGATCAGCCGTAACATAGGCAGTGCCTTTCATCAGCACGATCTTGCCCCGATAATCGGCAAGGGCCCTGCGGGCGCAGTCGGCTTCCCAAAGGGCCTGCCGCCGTGCCAGGTCATGAGCTTCGATGGCATCCTGCATAATCGCCCGGACCCTGTCCGGCAGCCCGATGTCGGCGAGTCGGTGGGCCAGCGAACCGATCAGGGATTCGGCCCGCGCGATGCTGACCAAGTCCGTCCATTCGCTGCTGCTCAGTGCACCGGTGCTTGCCGGGTCGCGCAGGGCATCGGCCAGTAGTCGGGCGTCGTGCATCATCGACCTTTGCTCCACAGGCGTTCGATCAGCTCTTCCGCCTGGTCGATCGACTGATAGTCCATCGCCCTGGCGGGGACCTGATCGACGAACCGGGTAAGCGCGCGAAAGCCGGCTTCGCCCAGCGCAACATAATTGGTCGACGCCTGAGTCAGCCGTACGAATATTTCCGATTGCCCCATATCCCTCAGTGCCGGCACATGACCGAATCGCGGGAACAGCAGCAATGCGGGTCGGGCCGGCTCGCCCATACGGTCGATCGCGGTCCGTGGCGGGACCAGATGGCGGATATCGCCCTTCGGGGTACCCGTCATTGCCGGTCCGAACCGGTCCGCTGGCGCAACCTCCTCCATCGCCCTGATAGCCCGATTTTTAAGACTGATCAGGCGCGGAAACGGCACGATTTCGCCGGATTCGAGGCTCATTAAGGCAAATTCGTCACCCATGAAACGCCAGCCCCGCTGCGCCAGCATCGCCGACAAGGTCGATTTTCCGGACCCGGAAAGCCCGGTCATGACCAGCGCCTGGCCGTCCTTTTCGACGCTGCTCGCGTGGAGCAGCAGATGCCGCCGCCAGCCCAGCGCCATTTGCAGGTTCATGCCCATTTCGCCGGCCAGCAACCCCTGTGACAGCGGCAAGGGCGCCGCGTCCGGCAACCAGAAATCTCCCCCGATATGCACCGAGGGTCGGATATGGCGCCGCCAGGGCTTCCCGGGCTCAAGCCGAACGGTAAAATCCACGAGATCGTCCGGAGGGGCCGGATAATCCCGATAAAGTGCCTCCAATTGTTCCAGCGGCTGGCGCCAGGCCGAAGCGATGCGGAATGCGGCAGGCCCGATCTTGAGCAGAATCTGGTGCATCGTCTGCATCAGGCGGGCACTCTGGCGACCAGTCCCAGATCGGAAAGTTCTGCCAGCCGGGCCTCGACGATGGATTCAGTCTCGGGGTTGGGGTCGATGTCAAATGCAGCTTCGAGGCGCGATGCAATTTCGGCTGTCGTCAGGCGCGCCTCGGCCAAGACTTTCAGAATTGCCGGCGCAGGGTCGGCGAGCATATGGGTAATTCCAGAGGGTCGATGGAACAGCAGGGTCATGCTGTCCAGCGGGTGCCAGATCAGATCATCCTGCGGCGCCGCCCGATATTTCTGGGTCATGATGGTTACCTGCGATTCTGCTCAAACGTGCAGGTTTGATAGCAGGCAAATGTTAAAATTGGCTGGGAATATCAGCGCGGCATCTGCAGGGAGGCATAGCAGGTGAACCCGGACTGGCCAGCCTGAAGCCGCCGGATATAATTCACGTAGGCCTGCGACTGATCATAGGATGTGCCGGGTAGCGTCCGCCCGTTCATCGCCTGACGGACTTCCTCGCCGGTGAAATTGCGTCCCGCTGCCGGAAATGCACCGGGAGTGTCGGCCGAAACGACCGTGCCGTCCGGGGCAATATGACCGCCCATGATATTATTGTCGGGGACCGGAATTTCGCAGTTGAGCACGGAACCGGCGGTCTGCGCCAGGGCCGGTTTGATACTGACCACTGCTGAGGCCGAGATCGCTCCCATTATCAAGGCCCGACGGCGAGTCACGACGGCTTTTGGCTGGCCGGCATCGGCTGACGGTTCAGATGGACGGGGATCGGTCATCGCGTTTCTATCCATGATTATTCTGACTTTATATATCCGCACATAAGCAGAAATCCGGCAAAAAGCGAGCAATCAGTCTATTCCCGGAATCGGCGTCTATAATCGGGACATAGACAGTAAAATCGTTAACAAGGCTTATATATCCGCGTTGGTGGCGCGGAGGGACGAAATATTCCCGTTGCCGATCTTGCCCCGCGAAGCCTAGATGGATGCCATGATAATGCCAGAATCGGACAGATGACCTCGGTTTCCCCCTTTCGTTTGATCGTTGCCATGGCGTTCATCCTGGGCGGTGCCGTCTTGGCGAGCCAGCTGCAGCAGCCGGGGCAACAGTTCCTTGTCATCGTCGCCAGCGGAGTGATTGCCCTGTTCACGGTTCTTCAGGACCGGCCTGCGCCGCCCCAGCCCGACCCGGCTGTATTCGAGCGGCAGCGCAAACGAATATTATATCAGGGCCGCTCGGAAGCCTATCAGGATATCATCAATCCGATCACGGATCCGATATTGCTGGTTCGCAACGCCAAGGTCGCGGCCGCCAATCCGGCTGCGGCCAAAGTGCTGGGCAACCATATTGTCGGCGAGGATGTGCGCATCGCGATCCGCCACCCCGCTGCGGCTGACCGACTCGCCAATCCCGAGGCGGAGCATAGCGGAGAGCCGATTTTGCTGGTGGGTGTCGGCAGCACGGACCAGCGATGGGAACTTCGCATCAACACCCTGCAGGACGGCCTCAAGCTGGTGCAGCTTTCGGATCAAAGCAGCCGCTATGCAGCGGAAAGAATGCGCATGGATTTCGTCGCCAACGCGAGCCACGAATTGCGCACACCGCTGGCCGCCATCAAGGGGTTTCTCGAGACTCTGGAAGATCCCAAGGCTGGCAAGGATGATGCGACGCGCGCACGGTTCCTGAAGATAATGTATGACGAGGCTGATCGCATGCAGCGCCTGGTCGAGGATCTGATGTCGCTTTCGAGAATTGAGGCGGAAAAATTCGAGCTGCCGTCGGAGCAGGTCGATCTCAGCGATCTGGTCACGGAAGCGCGCGATTTCTACATCAACAGCCGCGGCAAGAAGGAAAATGAGATATTGATCAATCTGCCGGCCACCATCCCCCTGGTCCACGGCGATCGGGCGCAATTGGCCCAGGTCGTCAACAATCTGCTGAGCAATGCTTTCAAATACGGGAAAAAAGGTGCGCCGGTCACGATAGCCCTTGCACCCAACAAGGCCCAAACCATGCTTTGTCTCGCGATCAGTGATCAGGGCGACGGTATTGCCCCTGAACATATTCCGAGACTGACGGAACGTTTTTATCGTGTCGACAAGGGCCGCAGCAAATCCATTGGCGGCACTGGTCTCGGACTGGCCATTGTCAAGCATATCACCGAACGGCATGGCGGACGTATGGAAATAACCAGCCAGGTGGGTAGCGGTACCACGGTATCCATCATGCTGCCGATCGTGGGCAATTCCGTCAGCCGGGGAGACCGCACAGATGCTGCCGCATGATTCAAGTTTCCCACTAGATTCATTGTCGCCAGAGGATATCCTTGTCGCCTGTCACATAATCGTAACATAAATGTAATGATCAGGACATTGCCCCTCCCTAGAAGCCTGCCCAACGCGCCTGTGAAGGCAGTCCTCCTGCAGATTTTTCATGCGGGGCCGACTACAGATCAACTGGGGACTTTTCCATGCTGAGAAAACTCGCTTTCCTTGCGACCGCCTGCCTTGCCCTTTACGCATGCCAGGATCAGGCCTCCGGTGGTCAGGGCGGAACCCGCAGCGAAATCCGGATTGTTGGTTCTTCTACCGTATTTCCCTTTGCCAAGGCGGTGGCGGAGCAGTTCAGCATCAACGGCGCCCAATCCTCCCCCATATTGGAGTCAACCGGTACCGGTAGCGGGATGAGCCTGTTCTGTGCAGGCGTGGGAGCGGACACGCCGGACATTGCAAACGCCTCGCGCCGGATCAAGACATCCGAACTGGAAATGTGCCAGGCCAATGGCATAACCGGCGTTGTTGAGGTACAGATCGGCATAGACGGTATTGCCGTTGCCCAGGCAAAAAATGGCCCTTCCTTTTCGCTGACGCCGGCCCAGATTTACCGTGCCATCGCAGAACGGCCGTTCGGCAAGGATAACAGCGCCAAATACTGGTCCGATATCGATCCATCCCTGCCGAAACTCCCGATCAGCGTTTACGGCCCGCCGTCCACTTCCGGTACCCGCGACGCACTGACCGAACTGATCATGGAAGTGGGATGCGTCACCGATCCGGCGACCGCAGCACTGAAGGACAAAGACAAGGCTGAATTTGAGGTTATCTGTCACGAGATTAGAGCGGATGGCGCCTATATTGACGCAGGCGAAAATGACAATCTGATCGTGCAGAAACTGAAGGCCAATCCCAACAGCATCGGCATTTTCGGCTACAGCTTTCTGGAAGAAAATCTCGATAGCGTACGCGGCATCCCGGTTTCCGGCGTCAAGCCGACTTACGAGGCGATTGCTTCTGGAGAATATCCCGGTGCCCGGCCCCTCTATATCTATGTCAAGAAACAGCATATCGGTGTGATCCCGGGGCTGAAGGATTATGTGCTGGAATTTCTGAAGGCGGGGAGCAAGGACGCCTATCTTGTGAAGGTCGGATTGATTGCATCCCCGGACGATGTGCAGGAAAGAATGGCGGGGGTCGTGCAGAACATGACGCCTCTGGCGATGAGCGACCTGAAATGACCACGACGTTGCCGCGATCTTTGCTGATGAATCTGAAACACGGGCGGAACCAGATATAGTGACAAGCACGACGCTCCTTTTCCTCGTTATCGGCCTTGGCCTCGTGGCATGGTTCTTTGGTCGCCTGAAGGCGACCAGCCTGCAGACCCGGGACAAAAATTCTCGGTCGGTGCTGCATTCCCTGCCCAATTATCATGGCTGGTATGTCGCCTTGTGGGCTATCGTCCCGGCAGCCATTTTCATGGCCGTTTGGAGCTTTGTCAGTCCGGCGCTGATCACGGATGCCGCGCTGACCAGTCCTGCCGCCGCGCAATTGCCCCAGGACAGTTTTTCCCGGGCGGCGATCCTGTCAGAAGCACGGGCCATCGCCTATGGCAGCCAGGTCAGTGCCTTCAACCCGCTGTCCCAGTCGATGGTCGAACCCTATCGTGATGCTATTGCCTATTATCAGATGATCGGAACGGTCGCGGCGCTACTCCTGGTTTTTGCATGCGGCGTTTATGCCTGGCTCAAGATCAAGCCCGAACTGCGGGCACGGACGAAGATCGAGCGAGTGACCATGCTGCTCCTGCTGCTCGCGTCACTGATCGCGATTGTCACTACCGTTGGCATTTTCCTCTCGCTGGTTTTTGAAACCGCACGGTTTTTCTCCATGGTCTCGCCGATCGACTTTCTGTTTGGCACCGAATGGAATCCCAAAGCAGTGGCTGGACCAAGGGGCGAAACCGGATTCGGCGCGATACCGCTGTTCTGGGGCACCGTTTTCATCGGGGCGATTATCGCAATGATTGTCGCCATTCCGCTCGGCCTGATGAGCGCGATCTATCTCACTCAATATGCCCCGGCAAAATTCCGCGCATGGATGAAGCCGATCCTGGAGGTGCTGGCCGGGGTCCCGACCGTTGTTTACGGCTATTTCGCTGCCCTGACCGTAGCTCCTGCCTTGCGTGACTTTGCTGTCTCGATCGGCATCTCCAACGCCTCTTCGGAATCCGCTCTGGCGGCCGGCGTAGTGATGGGAATCATGATCATTCCGTTCGTATCCTCCATGGCCGACGACAGTATCGCCGCCGTGCCGAGCGCGATGCGTGATGGATCTCTCGCGATGGGGGCAACGCAAAGCGAAACCATCAAGAAGGTCCTGATACCTGCTGCCTTGCCAGGCGTCGTCGGCGGTGTTCTGCTGGCCGTCAGTCGGGCGATCGGCGAGACTATGATCGTCGTCATGGCGGCCGGTCTCGCCGCCAATATGACCGCCAACCCTTTTTCCAGCGTCACCACGGTGACGGCTCAGATCGTGCAGCTTCTGACCGGTGACCAGGAATTTGACAGCCCCAAGACGCTGGCCGCCTTTGCTTTGGGGCTGGTTCTGTTCATCGTCACACTGCTGCTCAATCTGATCGCCCTGCGCGTCGTCAAGAAATATCGGGAAGCATATGAATAGTCTCACCGACACCAACCGCCGTCCGACAGACTGGCAAGGTGCAGAAATGCAGAAACGCATCGCCGGACGCTATGCAGCCGAACGCCGGTTCAAGGCCATGGGAATAGTGGCCATCGCGCTGTCTGCTGGCTTTCTGGCCTTTCTGCTGGTGGTCATGGTGGGCAACGGATTTCGCGGTTTCACCCAGACCGAATTGCCGGTCGTGATCGACTTTCCTGTCGTCACCGGAGGGGCGTCGGCAAGTCAGTTTGAAGGGCGCAACGCAGAGGCCAATTTGCAGGCCATGGGATTGCGCGACATTGTCGAGAGCAGCATCGAAATCCAATATGGTCAGGAGGGCGAGGAGCTATTCTCGTCCGGCGCATGGACCGCTGTCAGTGCGGCGATATTGTCCGATCCCGATATTGTCGAACAGGAAGCCACGGTTTATCTGCCGGTCAGTTCGGAACTGGATGTTGCCTACAAGGACGGGGGCAATGCCGAGGCCGAACGGAAGGTCCGGCAACTGGCCGATCAATTGTCGACCGGTTTCAACTGGAATTTCCTGGGCAATTCCGACGCCACGGATCCGATGCAGGTCGGCATCTGGGGGGCGTTCAAGGGCTCCTTGATCACCATGATCGTCACCCTGATGCTGGCATTTCCGGTCGGCGTGCTGGCGGCGCTGTATCTCGAGGAATATGCGCCCAAGAACCGGCTGACCGACCTGATAGAGGTTTCGATCAACAATCTGGCCGCCGTTCCATCAATCATTTTCGGCCTGCTCGGCCTGGCGGTATTTCTCAACTTCTTTGGCATGCCGCGCTCAGGCGCGCTGGTCGGTGGCCTGACGCTGGCGCTGATGACCATGCCGGTGATTGTCATTTCGGGCCGCAACGCGGTGAAATCGGTGCCGCCCTCGATTCGCGAAGCCGCGCTGGGCATAGGCGCCAGTCGGCTGCAGGTGGTTTTTCACCACGTGTTGCCCCTGGCGCTGCCCGGGATACTGACCGGTACCATAATCGGCATGGCCCGGGCGCTCGGTGAAACCGCTCCGTTGCTGATGATCGGAATGCGCGCCTTCATTGCGACGCCGCCGAGTGGCATCACCGACCCGGCGACCGTATTGCCAGTGCAGATCTTCCTTTGGTCCGATGAAGTCGACCGGGGATTTGTCGAGAAGACATCCGCGGCGATCATTGTGTTATTATTGTTCCTGCTGGTCATGAATGCACTGGCCATTTATCTTCGCAATCGTTTTGAAACGCGCTGGTAGGCGAGCGATGAAGGAAGATCAGAAAATACTCGAACCGAGCGAAAGCGCAGATATGACAGATTCGGCCAATGCAGGCACAACCACCAAGAGCGGCACCCCGAAGATGACGGCGCGCCATGTTGATGTATTCTATGGCGACAAGCAGGCGATCAACGACGTTTCGATCGATGTGAACATGGATAGCGTTACCGCGTTCATCGGTCCGTCGGGCTGCGGCAAGTCGACCTTCCTGCGTTGCATGAACCGGATGAATGACACCATTCCGATTGCGCGAGTCACCGGCGAGATCAAGCTGGAAGACGAGGATATCTATGCTTCGCAGATGGACGTGGTGCAGTTGCGCGCCCGAGTCGGCATGGTGTTCCAGAAACCCAATCCCTTTCCCAAGTCCATTTACGACAATATCGCTTATGGTCCGCGCATCCACGGGCTTGCATCCGGCAAGGAAGATCTCGACGAGATCGTGGAATCGTCCTTGCAGCGTGCCGGTCTCTGGGGTGAAGTCAAAGACCGGCTGCAGGATAGCGGCACCGCCCTGTCTGGCGGCCAGCAGCAGCGCCTGTGCATCGCCCGCGCCATAGCTGTCGATCCAGAGGTGATTTTGATGGACGAGCCCTGTTCGGCGCTGGATCCGATCGCCACCGCAAAGATTGAGGAACTGATCCACGAATTGCGCGGCAAATATGCTATTGTCATCGTCACGCACAATATGCAGCAAGCCGCACGCGTTTCCCAGAAAACCGCTTTCTTCCATCTCGGAACCCTGGTCGAATATGGCGAGACAACCGATATTTTCACCAATCCGCGGGAAGAAAAGACGCGGGACTATATCACCGGTCGCTACGGCTAATTTATGCAATGATTAGGAACAACCATGGTCAATAGTGGCACAGAACATACCGTCAAAGCCTTCGATTCCGATATCAACGAACTGCGCGGGATGGTGGCGGAAATCGGCGGTCGCAGCGAACAGGCGATTGCCAAGGCAATGCGGGCGCTGGAAAACAGCGATCTGGAACTGGCGGCGGAAGTCGTTCGCGAAGACAAGCTGATCGACGATCTCGAAAAACGGATCGACGAGCTGACGTTCCAGACAATTGCGCTACGCGCACCGATGGCCGATGACTTGCGGGAGTTGATCGCAACATTCAAAATATCCGGTGTGGTCGAACGGATCGGCGATTATGCAAAGAATATTGCCAAACGGGTTCCGCTGGTTACCCAGACTCATCGGCTGCGGCCAATCTCGCTGCTCCCCTCGATGTCCAAAATTGCCAGCGAACTGGTCCGTGATTCGCTTGATGCCTTTGCCCGGCGGGACGCCGAACTGGCTATGGAAGTGAACCGGCGCGATCAGATTGTCGACGATTTCTACAACAGTATCTTTCGCGCCGTGATCACCCATATGATTGAAAATCCCAAGGATATTGGCGAGGCGGCGCATCTGCTTTTCATCGCCAAGAATCTGGAACGGATCGGCGATCATGCGACCAATGTGGCGGAGATGGTATATTTCGCTGCGACCGGTGAACCGATGCCCGAGCGCACCCGGGGTGAAAATCCGACAACCCCGCAGGATGACGCACAACGTGACGGGAACAACTGATGGTGAATGCCAAATTATTGCTGGTCGAAGATGATGCGGCGCTGGCGGAACTGCTGACCTGGAATTTCAAGAAAGAAGAATATGATGTCATCCACACCCCGGATGGCGAGGAAGCCTTGCTGCTGGTGCAGGAACACCGCCCGGACGTAATCCTGCTCGACTGGATGCTGGAAAGCCTGTCAGGGATCGAGGTCTGCCGCCGCCTGCGCCGGTCTTCGGAAACCGCCAATATCCCCATCATCATGCTCACCGCCCGGGGCGAGGAAGAGGACAAGATCCGCGGCCTCGAGACCGGTGCCGACGATTATATCACCAAACCGTTCAGTCCGCGCGAACTGATCGCCCGGGTGAAGGCGGTGCTGCGCCGGGTGCGCCCTGCTCTGGCCGGAGAAAAGCTGACTTTCGGTGATCTGGAGATGGACACTGTCGGCCACAAGGTCAAACGCGGCGGCGACACCGTTCCACTCGGGCCAACGGAGTTTCGCCTGCTGCGTCATTTTCTCGAACATCCCAACTGGGTTTTTTCCCGCGAACGGCTGCTCGACAGTGTCTGGGGCCAGGATAGCGATATCGAACTGCGCACGGTCGATGTGCATATTCGCCGCCTGCGCAAGGCGCTCAATGCCAACGGTCGGTCCGACATTATCCGCACCGTGCGGTCGGCGGGCTATGCGCTCGACACCGATGCCGCCGAAAACTAGTTTCGGACGGAAGGATCCGGCCAGCCGGCCCTGACTGCTCAGTCCCTGACCAGCTTGAGCAATTTTCGTTCTACCGGCGCCAGCACTCCCGACAGATCGTGACCGCGTTTCAATATCTGGCCCTGTTCGCCGTGCAACGACCACATGCCCTGACGATTGCGTTCGGCGGGACGTTTCTCGATCCGGACCTGGGGCCTTTCCGAAGCACGGCGAAAGGCTGCAAATATCGCCACGTCTCGGCGCATGTCCATGGCATAGTCCTTCCAATGGCCGGCTGCGACCATCCGTCCGTACAGGTTGAGAATACGGTCTAGTTCCGGCCTCTCAAATCCCACTTGCGACGACGTGGCTCGCTGCGGGAAAGGCGAAATGTTGGAATCGGTAAAACGCATCAAGCGCTGTCACGTCCCTTTGTCTCGCTTTCCTCTTCCTCCCGGTTTCGCTCCTTGGCAAAGGCTGCAATCCGCTTCTGCAACTGTTCCATTTCACATTGCAATATTTCCAGCTTTTGCGTCGAGGGATCGAAAATCTCGCTGCAGGGCGTGCCATAGGGGATAAAATCCTTCTGATAATCCTTGGCCTCGACCAGCGTCGGCCGGGCACGGACGCCAACCATGGTGGCACCTTCCGGGACGTTTTGCGTAACAACGGCATTGGCGCCGACCCGGGCTCGCTTGCCGACGGTGATTGGACCCAGCACCTGCGCGCCGGAGCCCAGTATGACATCATCCTCGATCGTCGGATGACGCTTGCCGCCTACGCCATTGGTTGGATTCGTGCCGCCCAGGGTTACGCACTGGTAGATGGTGACATTGTCGCCAATGATCGCTGTCTCGCCAATGACGGTGAAGCCGTGATCAATGAACAGGTGGCGTCCGATCGTGGCCCCGGGATGAATATCGATTGCGGTCAGAAATCGCGCCACATGGTTGATGAAGCGGGCGAAGAAATAGAGTTCCCCCTTGAACAGCCAATGCGCCAGACGATGAAGACCAAGAGCCAGCACGCCCGGATAGAGCAAGACTTCCCAGCGCGATCGCGGAGCCGGATCGCGGGCCTTGATGGAATCGAGATAAGCTCCCAGTGCCCGAAACATATATTTCCTCCGGATGTTGCGAAGCCCTTAAACTAGGCACGACCGGACCGTATTTCCAGTCTTTTTTTGCAACCGAAAATGGGATCATGCTTTGCAAATCTTGAATGATCACTATATTAGATCAATATAATCCCATTGATCGAAGGTCTCGATAATGTCGACTTATCTTCCCACTCTCAAGCAGCTCCAGTATCTGGTGGCGCTGAAAGAGCATGGCCATTTTGGCAAGGCTGCCGAATCCTGCTTTGTTACCCAATCGACATTGTCGGCAGGGATCAAGGAACTGGAGGCATTGCTGGACATCGTGCTGGTGGAACGGACCCGCAGGGTCGTCCGTTTCACCGAGCTCGGAAACCAGATTGTGGAAAAATCCTATCGTATTTTGCGGGAGGCGGAAGAGCTTTCTGAAATGGCGCGATCGGCAGGCAAGCCGCTGGCCGGCAATATCCGGATGAGCGTGATTCCAACCATTGCCCCATTTCTGTTGCCGCGCCTGCTTCCGCAACTGCGCAAGGAACGGCCGGAACTGAAACTCTATCTGAAAGAGGAAACCAGCCAGTCAGCATGCGATTCCCTCCATCACGGACATGCCGATTGCGTCCTGCTGGCGCAGCCCTTTCCCTGTGGCGATGTCGAATTTGAGGTGTTGTTCAGCGACGAGATATTCGTGGCATTCCCCAAAAACGATCCGCGCGATCCGCCATCCCAGGTCGATCCGGCGCATATCGACGAGACTCAGCTATTGCTCCTGGAAGACGGGCATTGCCTGAAAGACCACGCGTTGGCAGCATGCAATCGGCCTGAACTGCGAGCGTCCGCCCGAATGATGGGGACATCGCTGCACACGCTGGTGCAAATGGTCGACAATGGTCTGGGCCTGACCCTGCTCCCGAAAATGGCAATCGACAGCGGCATTCTCAATTACACGGATATTGTGGCCAGGCCCCTGAAATCGGACCGCGCCACGCGTGACATCGCTCTGGTCTGGCGCAAGAACAGTCCGCGGAGAAGCGAATTTCAGCTATTGGCAGATATAATGAAAGGCGCGCAAAACTGGGTTTCCAAAGCCCATCCGCCCGAGGCCATCAGCTAGTCATTTTCCCTGTTTTTTCCATTTTGTCGACGCGGCAACATCCGAGGCCCGCTCTTCGATCCATTTTGTAGCGCCGTCGGTGCGGGTTTCTTTCTTCCAGAAGGGTGCAACAGTTTTCAGCCTGTCCATGATGAACGAGCAGGATTCGATGGCCGCCTGGCGATGATCGGACCCGGTCACCACCAATACGATATTGTCGCCGACCGCCAATTGGCCGACGCGATGGACGATGGTCACCGCATGGAGCCGCCATTCCGATAGCGCGGTTTCTGCGATTTCACGCAGTGACTTGTCCGTCATGGCCGGATAATGTTCCAGTTCGAGCGATGCCAGATTGCCGTCATCCCGGACCTGTCCGACAAAGCTGGCAATCGCGCCGCCGCCCTGCCCGGCGACCCGCAGAGTTTCTGCGCCGATATCGAAATCCTCCCGTCCGACCGCGATCTTGATCATCCGCCGGTGACTGGCGGGAAGATCGCCAACTCCCCGGCCGATCCGATCGCGGATGAGGGCAGACCGTAATCCTGATCGAGAGCGAAGCGCAACTTGCCGACATCGGAAAATATTTCTGCATAGGCCGGATCCCGGTCCATGAGCATCGCCAATACATCGTCGATCGTCTCAACCCCTTCGCCGAGCGCAATCCGTTCCTGCTCTATCCCGAGCCGTTCCCGCACCCAGGCGAAATAGATGATGGTGAGCGAACGGGTCATCAGTCCATATGCTTCAGGCCGACACGCAGATAATCCCATCCGGTGATCAGGGTTAGAATGGCAGCCGCCCAAAGCGTCGACAAGCCAACGGTTTCAACCAATGGGAATTGCGGCAGACCACCAGCCAGTATCAAGGCGCCGAGAGATATCATCTGAAACCCGGTTTTCCATTTGGCTAGCTGGGAGACCGGCACGCTGACCTGCAGGCCGGCAAGAAATTCGCGCAGGCCGGACACGGTGATCTCGCGCAGCAGGATGACAATGGCGGCGATCGTGTGCCATCCCTCGATATCCCGGGTGAAGATCAGCATCAGCACCACCGCGGCGACCATGATTTTGTCGGCAATCGGATCGAGAAATATGCCGAGTTTCGAAACGGTTCCCTGGGTTCGGGCGAGATAGCCATCGAAATAATCGGTCAAAGCCATCATGCAATAAAGCCCAAAGGTCAGCAAATAGTCGATCGGCAAGGGCTGCAAGGCGGACCGGTCGAAATTTGGCCAGAGCAGAAACACCAGAATCGGCACTGCAAAAATCCGTGAGAGTGTCAATATGTTGGGCAGATTCAGCATCTCGGCTTTCGCATAAACGCATTTGCCGCAAATGAAAATTGATTCAGCCGATATAGGTTAAATTCATGTCTCGGGCGCCGCGTGGCCACATTGACGCCAAGGCTGAATGGGCTAAGGGAGAGGCAACGCTCCTTTTCCTCCTCGAACCGAGATTTTCTCTTTATGCAAAATACGGCGCATCTGCTGCGAACGAGACGGTTTTTGCCCCTGTTCCTGACGCAGCTACTCGGGGCATTCAACGACAATCTCTTCAAATTCTCAATGGTCATTCTGGTGACTTACGGCATTTATGATAGTGAATCGGAGGATTTCGCGTTCAATGCTCTCGCGTCCGGCCTCTTCATCCTGCCGTTTTTTCTCTTTTCATCTCTCGCAGGGCAGTTGGCGGACAATTACGACAAGGCGCGGATCACCCGCCTGGTCAAAACGCTGGAGATATTTATTGCCGTAATTGGCGGCATTGGTCTTTGGCTGCACAATATTCCGATCATGCTGACCGCCCTGTTTCTTCTGGGCCTGCAGTCGACATTTTTCGGTCCGATCAAATATGCGGTACTACCACAACATCTCCAGAAGGATGAAATTCTTGCCGGCACCGGTTTGGTAGAAGCCGGCACCTATATTGCGATTCTGGGCGGAACGATATTGGGCGGGATCATCATCGACCGCGACGGCAACGGCGTCGAAATTGCGATTGTCACTGTCTTTCTGGTGGCGCTGATCGGCCGGGTTGCGGCTCAGTTCATGCCCCCGGCTCCAGCGCAGAAGGAAGTCGAAAAAATCGACTTCAATTTTGTCCGCTCGTCTATTCACCTGATCTCGGCGACCTTGCATGTCCGCCGGCTTTATCTGGCGATTATTGCCATCAGCTTTTTCTGGACGATCGGATCGGTCATGATCATTCAGTTTCCGCCGCTGGTCGAGAATGTACTAACGGCTACGCCAGAGGTAGCCAGCCTGTTTCTGGGCGTATTCTCAATGGGCATTGCGATTGGCTCGATTCTCGTCAACCGGCTGCTGAAAAGCGAAGTCTCCGCGCGATTTGCCCCGGTGAGCGTCATTCTGATGGGTGTCTTCGTACTGATTCTCTACTTCATTTGCCGCAGTTGGCAGGGCTTGCCCGAGGGCCAGCTCTATACCTTTGAAACGTTCATTGTCCATGATGGCGCATGGGCCTTGCTCGGGACCCTTGGCGGTGTCTCCATATTCGGCGGCATGTTCGTCGTGCCCCTATACGCTTTTCTGACCACCACCGTCGACATCAGCCAGACCGCGCGAACGATTGCGGCCAACAATGTCGTCAATTCCGGCTGCATGGTTGTGGGGGCCCTGGTTGCCTTGGGACTCAGCTTGCTCGGTGTTTCCACGACCGAGCAGTTGTTGCTGGTAGCGGCGATGTGCGTCCTCGCGGCCTGGCTCGGGCTGCAGCTTCACCGCGCCTGCGACTGAGCGGCTTAAGGGCCGGATCAGACAATGAACATATAAAATGCTGTAAAGAAGGCAAGAAAGCTAAGCAGAAAAAGGCTGAGGTCATCGCCGATCCCGCTTGCGCTCTTCATCGAAGCGATGTCCGATTCATGTTCTTCGATCGCAAGCTGCAAGAATCTCATCGGCAATGATTGACGAAAGGGATGTCCGGTCCTTTCGCGGTGCATAGCAAGGGGGCGTAGTCTTTCTCTGTCCATGCGCTCTGGTTAACAATTTGTTATCCATGATTTCCAGTCCGAAATTGGCTGCTGTGGTTAACGTCTTAAATTGGAACAGCGGTGAAAAACCGGGTTTTCGGGTAACGTGAGGCTAAAAACACAAGACCCCGAACGGTCGGTGCGGCCTCGCGCAATTCCGGGCAGAAGAAAAATCTGTGTGATCTTTGCAACGGAAAGCGGATATTCCTGTTTTAAACAATAACGTAGTTGATTTCAGCAGGCTGTTATGCCAATGAATCGCACGTATTGAATGAAATGCGAAACCCTGAAGGAGCAAATTATGCGTTTCGGTAAAATTGGAATGGC
>Ga0209346_1000453_pt1 | contig 36368 bp, 30 predicted proteins | sample AutmiccommunBRH9_FD_187381 | JGI IMG/M metagenome (GOLD analysis project Ga0209346, IMG submission 187381) | Deep subsurface microbial communities from Mt. Terri, Switzerland - Autotrophic microbial communities BRH/9 (SPAdes) (version 2) | ecosystem: Environmental > Aquatic > Deep subsurface >...
TGCGGGTTCATTTCCGGCGTATCTCCGAAGATAGCAACAAAAAAACCCGCTCACTGTTTCCAGTTGCGGGTTTAATGGACTTTAAGGGAAGTCTATGGACTACATTTTGGTGCGAAGGCCGGAGCCACTTTTAAATGCAGTTCTTTCTGTTTTATATGCAATTAAAGGTTGTTACATAAATATAACAAAACATAAAAACATAGCTGTACCCACTATTGTACCCACTAAATGAGGGGCTACACATCAACAAAGTGCTTTCAAAAACCTTCTTTTTATAGCAAACCAAAACATAAAAAACATCGAAATTTTCGACCTCCGCTTTTACCAGAGTAACTCGGCCCCACTATCAAGCAAATCGGCTTGATGATCATATCTCAGTTACAGCGCGGCTTTTGCCACAATAACAGAAGAGCAATACGACGAAGTTGATGCTCCACCACGTCTACCTTGAAAGGAACTGTAGGCCCGATCACCGATGGGTTTTATCCAGATTCCATTCCGCCCTCCCAAATTTCGCGATCGGTCAACTCCTTACCCTTACCGCCGAACCTGTTCTGGCGTTCAGCGTAGAATCGATCATGACGGCACTACTGTCCGCCTGGTGATGGATTGAGCCCAGCAGCCGCCGCCGGACGCTCTTGCCGATGAGATAAAGCCTCGGAGATATGTTAACTTTCGCATCGGGTAAACTACAAAATAGTTTGTTGATCCTCCCCCATTATCAACCAAAGTCAAAAGCCTGATGGTAAGAAATCCCCACTTAAAGCTTATCTACATCAGGATTAATGTTTACAACATTCGTCGAGTTGTCTGCAGATCGGTGGTACACCCGTGCATTCGGCCCAGTCAAATTGTAGGTGATCTCTGTTAGCGGAGCTAAGCATTGGTTTTGTTGAAGATTGAAAGCAAATAGTGTCTCACCCGTATACTTATCGACAAGGACTCGATGTAGGCTCTGTGCAAGATTTGCTATTCCTCTGTCATGAAAATGAATAGCATTTAAGAGTGATTCAGTATCCTTGCCTTTCCAGGTCCCACAGGCAATTCTCGCCCCAACTCTAAACAACGTCCCAAGTAAAGCCGTAATGCCATCGACAGTATTGATTAACGAGCTCTCCCTGGCAGAAGTATTTTCTGTGCCTGTGGGCTCTTCAAGGGCCAAGTATTGCTCCTCAGGGCTGGTCGAAAGTAGGCTCCACAATTTTTTCTCGGTTTTCGCAAGCTGTTCGTGAAAGGTCGTTTCCGAGATATTTTCGTCTGTGAAATAAAAAAAACTTACTTCCGTCTTCTTCCGCTCGACGATCTCAAAGCCTAGGTTGAGGCCATTACTCACCGTAAAATAATTAGTGAACGTCTGGCAGAGTTCAAGAATAAGCGGCGCATTCCCTTGACTGACGGATATTGTCTGAATTTCTGTCTGAAACCGATATTTGATACATCCCGACCCAACCTCGACTCTTCCGGACTTTGCCAATCGGGTCAGCCGATCTTTCGAGTCAGAGGTGAAATTGCTGAAATTGACATTCTCAAACTTAATGAGACCTGTAGGATCTTCTTTGAAACTCATTTGTACATCATGATTAAAGAGTTTTTTTTGAGGATCAGTGCTCTTGAAAAGGAGAACTGCCTCTTTTTTCACTTCGATTTGATTAAACTCGACAGCGACACCGCGGTACCTGGCCGAAGATTTGGCCGTGTCAAAAAGGGTATCTGTGAATTCAGTAATAGATGCAAAAGAAACATTACCGAAAATGATTTGATTGTGGAAACGTGCGTTCTTAAAATCAGCACAATCCTCGAACTGGACATTTTGAAAACCCATAGTCGATTCATTACCCTGGGGGTCGAAAACAATGCCAGAGAAGTCAGTTATGCCCTTAAAATCAGAGTCTTCAAATTTGACACCATATCCATAGGTTGATCCAGTAAATTTAGCGTCAGTAAACAATGCATAGACCAAGAATTCTACCTTGGAAAAGAAGACATGCTGCTCAAACTTGGCATTGATAAATCCGACGCCACGAAAATTAACATTTTGGATCCTCAAGTCGTGACTAAATGTAGCCCTATCAAAGTTGGCACCATCCTTGAAATCTATTCTTTTCAGCTCAAAAGCATCACTAAAGACAGCACCAATAAAGTACGCCTGCTTTCTACAGATCATATCAATGATACTAAGAACGTGGTGTTCTGAACCAGGCTTTGTTCTTAGTTCGTTCCCGACGAAGTGGAACTCATTAAAATCGTAGTACTCAAGCGTATCGTCAGCATTGAGAAACTCCACTATTTTTAAGAAATGTCCTTTAAAGTCATTATCACGCTTCCAGGCAATATCATGGCTGTGGAAGATGCAGGTACCGTAATCATCTATAGGGAGAGCTTGAGAAACGTCTTTTGCTGATTTATCTGACTCTGTTGAAGTCGTCTTTTCGTAAAGTGCAGGGTACGGACACTTCTTCCCCATCCCTCGTGGTCTTTGCTTGTAGTTTTCGGTGTAGATATGATTGCACATTAAGATTCATTTCCCAGGTAAACTTTAAAATTCACACTCCTAGACAAGAGAGAATAAACGATCCAATAGATGCTATGTTTCCGGCATCTGGCAAAGCACTGATAAGTTTGTAAAGAACAGTTTTGTTTGGAGCCTGGGACTTAAATTGTTGTTCAATTTCGTTGACCAGTCCTAATGCATATTTTTGCTGGTCGGGGGAACCGACTGATTTCAAGATGTCCTCGCGAAGTTTTGTGATAGATTCATCCACAGCATGGTAATCGATCACAACATTTGTCGAGTTGTCTGTAGAGTCATTATTTACCCGGACATTCTTTCCACTGATATTGTAAGTGATGTTTTTAACCATACTTATCCTCCGTTAATCTATTCTTGTTATAGCTTGTTTTGTATCAAACTTTGATGCCATCGTTTTGTAGGCTTGCACCTCCTATTGCAGATGAGAAGCTTTGTTCCTCCACAAGAATTTATATATTTCCAGAAGATCAAGACCTAACTGACAGATAATAAGCATAAATTAACAAAAACCTTTGCTCCAAGAAATCTCATACCGGGACAGTAACTATCCTAATCTTTTCGAGCACGTCAAGATAACGTTCAACGAGTTCAGGCCCTGGATTATCATAGGCCTCATTTAAAAATTCTTTCGCAGATCCGATGTCCAAATCAGCGACCTCAAATATTGATGTTTTGTTAAAGATTTCATGGGCTTCATCTACTAATATTTCAATTTGATCATTATCTCTTTCCATCTATTTCTCCATTCGTAGAAGTGATGATGGATCATAGATTGGCAATCTTACAATTATCTTACATCGTGATATTAGTGTTTCGGCTTGAGAAATTATTTAACACAGTTGCGATGTCCCCGGTATCCTGCCCCAACAGCCGCCTGCACCGATTCAAAGACCACTGTACAATTTTTGCAGTTGTAATCCTTGCAGCCTGGGCCATGGAAAACATGACTTCTTTGGTTGCCATGAAATACAGCTGATGACCCAATAGACGATGATGATGGTACAGTGCCTGTAACAGAATCTTTATGGCCTGAACCGGTGCTACCACCATTCCCTCCTCTTTGCTCCGCTCTCCAGTCCCAGGGAGCCTGTGGGTTGTCGTTTTCCCATAGACCGACTTGGGCATCACGAGCAGTAGCTTCGAGCTGCAGCCAGTCATTGCAATAGCTCGCTTTGCAATATTTTCTATACACCCACCCATGGCCGTGGGCCACAATCTGCTCGTTTAAGCTTGTATCATTTACGATGACCAATGCAACGGTTCTTCCGTACTGATCAACTGTTTCTGGGTCCAACCTTACTCTTTTCCCGGAAACCATAGATGAAGTGAACTGCTTTGCCTTTTCTCCATGAATCTGAAAGCTCTCAGGGCAATCTACACCTGATAACCTGATTTTTACTTTTTCTTGGTTTTGGGTCAGAACGGTTATTGTGTCCCCATCTGCTACATCAATGACCCTCCCAGTAAAGCTGGTACCAGATGAAAAGGCCAGGGATGAGAATAACAGTGCCAGGAGTGTAAGATAGAGTGAGTACCTAAATATTGATTTCAATATGGCTATAACAAGTTATTTTAATTGCTGATTGACCAGGATTTACAGGCACCACTATTTTGCACGCAAATACTGGTTCGGCCAAACTGCTTCTGCATGTAGAGCCTTGGCGGCATGTAATGGCCAGTAGGGATCTCGAAGCATCTGCCGCGCCAAGAACACTACATCGGCCTGACCGGTAGCCACTATCTGTTCAGCTTGGGCCGGTTCGGTGATGTACCCTACCGCTCCGCTGGCAATTCCAACTTCCGCACGAACTCTGGCTGCGAAGGGAACCTGAAAGCCGGGGCCGAAAGGAATCGGCTCATTTGGAACTGCAAATCCGGAAGAACAATCAATAAGGTCTACCCCGATCTCCTTCAAATGCCGAGCCAGAACTACTGACTGGTCCATATCCCATCCGCCAGCGACCCAATCAGTCGCTGATATTCGGACAAATAGCGGTAGCTCCTTCAGCCACTCCTCTCGCACCGCACGAGCCACCCTTAATGGGAAACGAAGCCGATTGTCCAGACTTCCTCCATAGTCATCGCCCCGCTGGTTTACCAGAGGGGAGAGAAATTCATGGAGGAGATACCCGTGTGCCATGTGCAACTCCACTACCTGGAATCCAGCGGCAAACGCCCTCCGGGTTGCAGATCGGAACTGGTTCTCGACCAGATCCATATCTTCTAGGGTCATGGCTTGCGGCACAGGGTGCCCCACATCAAAAGGGACGGTGCTCGGTGCAAGCGGTTGCCATCCACGCTCATCGATTCCCAGTGGACCACCACCAAGCCAAGGAGGTGAACAAGAACCTTTGCGTCCTGCATGGGCGAGTTGAATCCCTGGCACGGCTCCTTGCTCTTTAACAAAGCGGCTAATCGGCATAAATGCCTCTACATGGGCGTCGCTCCAGATGCCGCTGTCACCCAGGCTGATTCTCCCCTCGGGACTCACCGAGGTGGCCTCAACCATTACCATGCCCGCACCACCTACGGCACGACTGCCAAGATGAACGAGGTGCCAGTCAGTAGGTAATCCATCTTGGCTCGAATACTGGCACATTGGGGAAACAAAAATCCGGTTGCGAAAAGTGATAGACTGCAGCTTAAGCGGTGAAAAAAGAATGCTCATGGGGTTGCCTCAACTCTAATGGTTAATGCAAAGATCAGGGGATTATGGCCATTGAATCGATATAAATACAAAAGCGAGTGTGTCAAGATAAATAGCCGATTTGTCGTGCTTGGTGGCGACACATAGAGCCCCGACTTGGTCTGCCCCTGTCTGTCCTCCAGTAATGATCCTCTTCAACATGAGGCCCTTCTTTTAAGACGTTGGTTTGGGCATCTCTTTCCGAATCTCTTCGATCTTTGCCATGAGCTCTTGTTGAGTAAGAATTCCTTTGGCTACAAGAATATCGATCAATGCCTGGTTGACTATAATCTCCATATTCAATGCTTCACGGAGAGAGATGACGTCACTCGAATTTACTTTGGTTGCCATGGTCATTGTCCCTACCTCTTTGGGTTCATATATATTCCTGGCTGACTGTCAGTAGCATTACAACATTCCTGACAGCCCGGCAAGCAGGACTAGGTTAGGGCGAGATTCCATTGAGGAAAAAACAATTGAAATATTATGGCCTTGCTGCTAGATTCTGTAAGTTGTTGATGCCCCCGACATTTTTGTGTTACACATTGAGTTCGCTACAAAAACGAAAAGGTAAGAAACTACATTTTTGTTAATTTATCGATTTTAGGCAGTATATTTTGGATTACTTCATGATCGATCACACTCACTTTCGTGGATCATCCCCAATGGAGAGCTACACGACTTCATCGTTGATTTAATCACACCTATACCGCATTGATTCCCAATAGATCGGAATATCATATGAATTATCGCCAAATTGAATTTCCCCCCAGATCCAACTGATGAAAAATTTTCAACATGGACTAGATGTATGAGCATCGCAGGTGTTCGTTCCAACAGAGGTGATGGCTACCAGAATCTAGTAGCTCTCGATTGGGCCTTGACTATTCTGTCCGATTCGGAGTTTCAATGGATTGAAGTAGATTCAGTGACGTATATTGTAGACGATGTAGTGGTCGGGAAAAACAGCGGTACTCAGATTTGCTGCCAGTGTAAAAAGAACCAAATTGATTTCAAAGCTTGGACGATAGCTGACCTCGCAGATGAATTGGGTAAAGCAGCCAGGTTACTGGCTATTAACACGAATGCTGAAGTTCGTTTCTATTCGCGCAGTCCGTTTGGTGCATTAGCCAAACTTCGTGAACATAGTACCATGCAAACCGATGAAGTAAGCTACCACGCGAGTTTGGGCAAAGAGCAACAAAAAACAGATGCAGAGTTAGCAGCGCTACTTGCCACCGAGGCTCCCCATCTCTCAATTTTCAATTTTCTTCTCCGTACGAGTTTTGAAATCAGTCCCGAGCTGGATCGCATGGAGGATTTACTCCATGAGCGTTTGCGTTTTATGGCGTGCAACCCAAAAGTCGCATACAACGTCCTCTGGACACGCCTTGATCAACTTGGCGCTCGCATGGATAGCAGCAGTGAATCCGCCTCCACACAACATCGCTTAACCAAAGACGACCTCACCGAAATTATTAATCAAGCAGGAGCAATGTTGGTTCCGACGATGAATCTTACTGAGGTGCGTGCATCCTTTGCCAGCACTTCGACCATCGGTAGATCGTGGCATAGAGACATTGCGGGTCAGCGTATTCCTATCCCAGTTTTGAACAGCCTACTCTCAGCTATTGATGCTAAAAAACGATCCATTTTGCTCGCGGGGTTGCCCGGATCTGGCAAAACTTGTGTGATGTTAGCGTTGCAGGAAGCATTGGAGCAACGCGCGAAGACTCGGACAGACATAGTGCCACTTTTTATTCAATCTCGAGAATTTGCCGACCAAACAACGGCGCAAGATCGCCAGTCTCAAGGTTTGCCTGAGCAATGGGTAGAAAAAGCTGCCCGCATGGCAGAAAACGTGCAGGTGGTCGTTGTCATTGATTCATTGGATGTGCTGTCCATTGCCCGTGAACACTGCGTGCTGACGTACTTTTTGGCGCAAATCGACCGTCTACTATTGATTCCAAATGTCACTGTGGTTGCTGCCTGCCGCGACTTTGACCGACATTACGACCGCCGAATTTCTGAAAGACAATGGGATTGCGAACTAAAGTGCCTGCCCTTGAATTGGGAGTCCGAAATTGCACCGCTACTTGACACACTCGGCATTGTTACGACAACCATAGATGCCGTCACCTGTGAACTGATCCGAAATCCGCGCGAGTTGGCGTTGTTTGTTGGGCTAGCCCAGCGAGAGGGCAGCTTCAATGTAGTAACCAGTCAAGCGTTGGCGCAGAGATATCTCGACACCTTCGTACGAACCGAAAAAGCGCTCGGTGAAACAGCTATGCAAGCGATTGAAGCCATTGCCGATGATATGTTAAAGACCCGTAGATTGGCGGTGCCTCATCAGCGCTTTACTGCCTCTCAAAATATACAACGATTGTTATGCAGCCTCAATGTGCTGCAAGAAACACAAGTCGGTGAATTGACCTTCGGGCATCAAACCCTACTGGACGTACTGGTCATCAATGGGGCTGTGCGGCGAGGTGTTACACTAAATGAGTTCATTCAAGGTTTGCCACCTGTTCCCTTTGTACGTCCCAGCATTCGGAGTTTCATTGCATTTTTGTTAACGGGAGATCGTCGCGAGTTCAGAAAACAACTACGGACGGTATTGACCGGAAGCGCCGCTTTCCATATTCGTCGCTTGGTTGCAGAATCGTTGGCCGAGCATGTACCACAGGATGAAGACTGGCCGTTGATACGTGAGTTACGGCATAACCACCGCGAGATTTTCCAGGTGATTTACACTCAAGCGCGGCTGATTGAATGGCATCACTTTTGGTTCACGAATCTGGTGCCTGATCTAAAATATGCGAGGGATGCTGAAGGACTGACGTCACATGCGCGTCGGGTATCGCAGTGGAAAAACGAAGATACCACTGGAGTATTGGCATTTTGGACGGAGATATTGCAACTTGACTGGATAGATGGAAAGCAAATTGTGATGCAACTATCGCATCAGCTCGCAGAAATCAATAAAGAACATTTGCCTTTTGTTGCGCCTTTACTTGAGCAACTCCTCAGTATGCCGAGAAACACTCGGCTGGGGCCTGCCATCTCCCGCTGTGTGGAAGCAGGTTCGATGGAAGACATCTGGCTATGGCGTTACATAGCAGGTGACCTGAACGACGATGATGTCATTAAATTTCGGTTTAATGGTAAATTGCATTGTAAATCTCATGAGTTCGGAACCCGCAGTGACAATTTCCTCCATAAACGGATGGAAAAATCCACTACATTATTGGATTTGGCCTTGGAATCCATTGAACGGTGGAGCCGAATCAATTCATCACGTTTTGTAAATACTCACAAAAGCCACTCAAGTAATTTTCTTTCCCTAACCTCATATGAAGATTCTCATAGTCATGATAATCTCGATCTCCCTAAAGACAGTGAAGACATCCTATTTGACGCTGTAGAAGCCGCCATCCTCAGTCATGCCAAAACACACTCCGACTGGTGGCAAATAAACCGTGAACGCCTGTGTTTCAGCCATGAAGGCGCGTTGCGGTACTTCGCCATCCTCGCTTGTACTTCTAATCCCGAAGCCAACTTTGACTTGGTCGGACGTATATTGAGAGAAAAGGACATGCTGGAGTCTGACCTCTCTTTTGAATTGGGCACGTTAATGCGGGCCGCATTCATTTATCTCGATGCACCTACGCAAGATGAGGTAATAGCATGCATTTTGGCCTTGCCAGAGGATAAATTTACAGATGAGCAAAACCTTGACTGGATATTGAAAACACGAGCTAAATTGATCGTTACTATTCCTCCCTATCTGCGTTCATCTGAAGCTCAAGCCGTACTGGACGATTACGAAAAAACAAAGGGGGTGGTGATTCGTCAGCCGGAAATAATCTCTTATGTCGGCAAGGTTTGTGCTCCGTTTTCATTCGAGGTGTTCAATCGCGCCAGTGATAGTGGGGTGTTGTCTTTGTTGGAGCACTATTCAGAATATGAAAGAACTTTCGATGACTTTCTGGTTGGTGGAGCGCGAGAGGTTGGTGGACAACTTTGCGAAGCATCATCGTGCCACCCAACTCGATTCTTACATTTGTTATCCACACATTGGGCCGATATTTCCGAAGGATTCCGTGATGACATCATGGACGGCATCACAAATCATCTGGAACATCATAATCGCAACTTGCAAGCTAATGGAAAATGGGAACTCCTCGATGAGCCCAATGCCCCTGCCTTGGCGAGCCATATCCTTGACGAACTGGAAAGACATCCCAAACACTGGTATCACAACCGTGCAGCATCCAAGGCCATGAAAGCCTGTGCCCACGTTATCAAAGACACACAAAATGCTGCGCGGTTAGTATTTTTGGCAATAGGTTTCGCGACTCTTCGAGAGGAGAGTACAATCAAAGGAGATTCGGTTGATTTGATCTTCACAGGCATCAATATGAGGAGCGGTCGTGTTGTCGAGGCATTGATGATCTTGGCCAACCGATTCCAAGAACACGGAGTTCCATTTCCCGATTTATTAACTCCTACATTGCACCGTTTTGCGGGTAACGAGCACCCAGCGATTCGTGCCTTAATCTTGCGGCACCTACCTTATTTGCAAGGTCAAAATTCTGAGCTGGGTTGGAATTTGTTCCATCTCGTTATGCAAGATGCTACAGGACTTTGGAAAGTCGCTGAGGCATGCCTTTATTATGCTTATCATAATCATTTTGAGGAAGTCGGCCCCTTGCTGGCGCGTATTCACAATGAGGGGAGCGGTAAGGATATGGAAACCTGGGGTCGCATTTCAGCCTTGGCAGCCCTATCTGGGCGCATAGACATTTTTGTTTTGGTCCAGGACTTGAAGTCCATGGATAATCCAGAGGCTTGGCGAGGAGCCGCTAGCGTTTGGACACACCCTGAAAACATTCAACAACATCGTGAACAATGCCTTACAGGTATCGAGGCCGGTTTAAAAGCAAATGGTCCTCATGCTGCAGTAGTCGCCCAGCAGATGGAACGATTGTTCCAGAAACAGCATTCAATGATTTCCATTCCGATAGAATTGATTCACCTATGTTTTACAATATTCGAGAGCGATAGCGAGAACAAACACGACCGACCCTTTGGAATCGATACATGGCTTAACACAACTTCACATCACAATCCAGATCATGCCTTGGCTGCAACTGAGATTTATCTGAATTATGTCAGCCGTACTAAACCGTATCTATACGATTATGAAAATAACCTTTCCCAACTTATGACTCGTCTTTTTGCTGAAGCCGAGGAACGAGAAGAGTCTGACCATGGAGCAATGCTTCAACGCGTGGTATCTTTGCAAGACATGCTACTGTCGCTAGAGGTGGATGGTGTAAGCGATTGGCTAAGAGCCGCCGAGCGTCCATAACATCGACAATTATGTTCGGAGTTACAGTGCTAATGCCTGAATTCAGCGTATGCAGCAAGCTATAGAATGAGAGATGGAAATTAATAAAGCCCATGGCTATCCCATACGGCCCTGGCAGGGCTTCCGCATCCAACACGCAGGACAACAGCATGAAAACCCTTTTTTATGCCGCCTATGTCAATGCTGTCAACAACTTGAGTATCAGTGGGCATCTATCGGAGCCGTAGTGAGCTCAGCGACGACGGCTTCCATGAGCTTCGTGGCAGTAGCCTTGGATGCAGCGAGTTGCACTTCCAGTTGGTCCACCAAGGCCATCAGTTGATCCACTTTGGCTACAATTCGATGCTGTTCAGCGAGAGGTGGAAGTGGAATGGGCATACGGCGAAAGTCGCCCACGTTCACACCTTGCAGTGCAACTCCTTTTGTCTCCCCTGCCATCCATCCTTGGCAAGGAGGGGCATCGATACAAAGGCGAACAAATTCTGGATGAAGTCTCTTGCTGATTGCGAATCTTAAAATGTGCTGCGTGATATTTCCTCCATCCAGCTCACTTGGAACAAAAGCAGTCTTTCCTATGGTCCCATCTTTCGAGATGAGTAGATCACCCTCCCGAAGAGTGGTCTTGGAAAATTTGGCTGCTCGTTCAGGGGCGCACCTGGGCAGGACGGGCACGTCAATTATTCCAGTCTTCATTTCTGTCACCCGAACTGTTGGCACGCCTAAATCCATCCAGACAGGTTTAAGGATTCCGTAGGTTACGCTCTCGTTGGGCTGTGCAAGTTCCTGAACGTTTGACCAAGACCAGCTTGTTGGGATTTCGTATTTAACCCCATCGTCTTTCATCGGTGACTGTTTTCGTCTGGAGCTCTTCTCTTGAGTGTTTCGATCGCTGAAGATTAACTTCAAAAGCTCCTCAACGGGTTCATCGCTAAGGTCTTGTTCAACAAGTTTTCCTTGGACCGCGAGGGACAGGATGGACTTACGGAGATCAGCAGGAGTAATGGTATAGCACGAGTGAAACAGGAGTTCGAGGTTGGCCACAGTGGGTGCACCGGCAAAGTGAGCCAGGGATGCACGAGCAAGCGCGGTGTGCCGTGTCTCTCTTTCCTGCTGCTGAGCCTCCAGTCGATCACACAGAGCCATTAATTCATCCACCTTCGCTACTATCCTCTTCTGTTCGGCGAGGGGTGGGAGTGGAACGGCGAACCCTTTGATATCCGCCATGGAAATATTGTCGTTGGTCGAGTTTTTTGCGTTTCGGATTACTTTCTGCGTAAACTCCGACCGAATCAAAACATTGATGTAACTCGACTCCGCTTCGGGTAAAACTTTGATAGTCGCTACCCGTTGGTTGACAAGCATTGGTTCTGGTAGTGATCTCACGTAAAAACTCTTACCTACAGTTCCGCCGGTCATGGCCATGAGGATATCGCCCACATCAAGGGCAAACTTTTTGAGTTCAGGCGAAAAAGGATGTCTTACAACTTTGTGATCTTTGAATCCAAATTCATCGAAGTCAGATATCCGAACAATTCGTGTTCCAGTCTCTTTATAGTCAGTACTCTTGAATGCAAAACCGCCGTTGATATTCGCCAGTTGATCCAATTTTGCCCAAGTCCAGAGCGGAGGTATGTTGAATGGAGCAACAGGTTTTAACTCGCTATCAATCAATTTGACATTCTCACCATCGTTAGGGTCTTGCGGCACGAGCTTGCCTTGTACGGCAAACTTCAACACCATCTCCCGCATCTTCGCCACCGCATCGGGCGTGTCGGCAAACTGATCAAACTTTTCAAAGAAGGTTTCAAGCTTCATTGAGAAGCTCCGGCGGTGGCGGCGAGGGCGTTGTGGAGTTCCTTTTTCAATGCGGATCGAGTATCAGCAATCTGAGAAAGAAGCTTTTCATATTCGGGTAGGAGATGATCCACGTCACCCGGACCAATGTCACCATTACGAGGATTCTTAATGTCGAGGTTGAAGTTGCTGGCCTTGATAGTATCGATGGAGATGCACCATGCCTGCTCGTTTTCAACACGGTTGTCCCACCAGGCACGTTCGGGTGCAAATTCCTCAATACGGATAGGCTTGGTCTTGTTGTAGCTTTTGGCTCCTGAAGGATAAGGATGCTCGTAATACCAGATCTCGGTGGTGGGCTGGCCTTTGGTGAAGAAGAGCAGGTTTGTGCGGATGCTGGTGTAAGGATTGAATACACCGTTGGGCAGCCGGACAATTGTATGGAGGTTGCACTCGGTGAGCAGTGCCTCCTTGATACGAGTCTTGACACCTTCTCCAAAGAGTGTTCCGTCGGGTAATACCAGTCCGGCACGACCACCTGGCTTGAGGATTTTCATCAGCAGAACAAGAAAGAGGTCGGCAGTTTCCCGGGTGCGAAACTCAGCAGGGAAATTAGCCTCAATACCGTCTTCCTCCATGCCACCAAAGGGTGGATTGGTAACGATGACATCCACTCGCTCTTTCGGACTCCAGTCGCGTAAGGGGCGAGCAAGGGTGTTGTCGTGGCGAATATTGGAAGGGATGTCGATACCATGGAGAAGCAGGTTCGTCATGCACAGGACATGCGGCAGATGTTTTTTTTCAATGCCGGCAAAGCAGTCCTGAATGGTACGCTCATCTGCTTCAGTTTTCGCCTGCTTGCGCAAGTGCTCGATTGTGCAGGCGAGGAAGCCACCGGTGCCACAGGCAGGATCGAGGATGATCTCCCCAAGGCGAGGATTAACCTGCTCAACAATGAACTGGGTGACGGCCCTGGGAGTATAGAACTCGCCGGCGTTGCCAGCTGACTGAAGGTCTTTAAGCAACTTTTCATATATGTCGCCAAACATGTGGCGGTCATCGGAGGCGTTGAAGTCGATACCATTGATCTTGTTGATGACCTGCCGCATCAACGTACCGTTCTTCATGTAGTTGTTGGCATCCTCGAAGGCTGACCGGATGAGGCCGGCAATCCTGTCACCACTAGTGGTCAGGTTCTTGAGTTTAAGCAGTAAGGTGTTGTTGACAAAATCAAGCAGGGAATCCCCAGTGATGCCTTCATCGTCCGAAGCCCAGTTTGACCAGCGCAGGTCTTGGGGGAGCGGAGATTTGTAATTGTCACGGAGAAGTTCGAGTTCCTTTTCACGATCGTCAAAGATCTTGAGGAAGAACATCCAGCCGAGCTGTTCGAGGCGCTGAGCATCACCATAGGTGCCGGCGTCTTTGCGCATAATATCCTGGATGGTTTTGACGAGGTTTGAGACATTGGGCATAGGTCAGGCTGTTTCCATGTAGAGTTCAGCTTCCAGTTCGTGGAGAGCGTAGAGATAATTTGGCTTATTTCCAAATAGATTGATGATTTCGATTGGTGTGCCGAAGCTGGTCAACGGATCGACCTTGAGTATTTCAAGGGACTCAAAGCTTTTGAGGCCGGCATCAGCATATTTCTCCAGCAATGCATCAAGCACAGCTCTAGTCTTCTCACCGTATTTGGCAAAGACATCACGCTTGCGGACATTGTCAACCCGCTCACGACGAGTCAGCGGTGGTTGATCAAAGGCCACATGGCATATAAGATCGAAGGCATCATAGTCGTAACCAACCTGTTCGGCAAGCTCTTCGAGGAAGACTCCGCGGCTGGCGAGTTCATCGACTATAGCCTGCTTGCGTTCTGCGTCATTCCAAGCATTGAGAAACTCCTTCAATGATGCATAAGCCTTGTGAACGGTCTTCTGAGTGTAATCCTTCAATGACTCGGTAATGAGCCGGCCATCGGCATCGAGATATTGGACACGCTCCGTGGCAACCCGGACTTCGACATCATCAACATAATATCTGGTCGTATCAGGTCCTGGGGGGTCCTCTAAGCCGCCAAAGGGCTCATCTATTATATCATCGCTACCTGGCGGTGGATCTCCTTCACCAGCAAGCGGCGGATCATCAGGGGGAACAGGTGTATCTCCTAAGCCTGGTTCATAAATCTGAACGGGATCGCCATCAAAATCTGGATCAGCAAACAGAGCGGTGGCTCGCTTGAAATCCATAATGGTGAAAAAGAACTTATTGTAATCCTCGTTGATCCGAGTACCCCGGCCGATAATCTGCTTGAATTCGGTCATGGAATTAATCCGCTTATCGAGGACTATCAGGTGGCAGGTTTGCGCATCGACACCAGTAGACATCAGCTGTGAGGTGGTGGCGATGACAGGAAAGGTCGACTCAGGATCGATGAAATTGTCGAGTTGAGCTTTGCCTTCGTCATTGTCCCCGGTGATGCGTATGACATATTTGCTGTTTGCAGCTGCCAGATCCGGATTGGCATTGACCAAGGCTTGCCGCATTCGTTCGGCATGATCGATGTTGTCACAGAAAACAATGGTCTTGTTGAAACGATCGGTGGCCTTAAGAAATTCTGTTATCTTTGCGGCAACCAGTTCAGTACGCTTCTCAAGGATCAGCTTCCGATCATAGTCCATGTCATTGTATTCCCGGTCTTCAATGAGCTGACCATATTTATCAGTCTTACCGTTTTCTGGTCGCCACCCTTCCAGATCTCGGTCGATGCCGATACGGACTACTTTGTAAGGAGCGAGGAATCCATCGGCTATGCCTTGCCGTAGAGAGTAGGTGTATATCGGGTTGCCGAAGTATTCGATGTTGGAAATGTCCCTGGTTTCCTTTGGTGTTGCGGTAAGTCCAATCTGTGTGGCTGCAGAGAAGTACTCAAGGATCTTACGCCAGGCTGCGTCATTGGCAGCACTGCCGCGGTGACATTCATCCACTACAACAAGATCGAAAAATTCAGGGGAGAACTGCTTGTAGATGTTCTGCTCTTCTTCTGTACCAGTGACTGCCTGATAGAGTGCCAGGTAGATCTCAAAGGCTTTATCGGCAACGCGATTAGTGATCTTGGTCATCGCCTTGCCAAACGGTTTGAAGTCGTTGTTCTTGGTTTGGTCTGCAAGGATATTACGGTCGACTAGGAAGAGGATACGCTTCTTAGCCCCTGACTTCCATAGGCGCCAGATAATCTGAAAGGCAGTATAGGTTTTCCCTGTACCTGTGGCCATCACCAGCAGGATACGGTTTTTCCCCTGGTTAATGGCATCTATGGTTCGGTTGATGGCAACAAGCTGGTAGTATCGGGGTTCTTTGCCTGATCCATCTTCATAGTAATCCTGTGTCGCTACAGCTTCCTGGGTCGCACTGTAGCCTTTGCAGGCCAGATAACGCTGCCACAATTCATCGGGAGTTGGAAACTGATCGAGCGTGAGCTCCCTCTCTACCGTGGCTCCCATGCCCGTTCTGTCGTGTTCAAGGAAGGCATCTCCATTGGAGCTATATGCAAAGGGTACATCGAGAATTTCGGCGTAATCGAGAGCCTGCTGCATGCCGGCTCCCACAGTATGATTATTATCTTTGGCTTCGATAACAGCGATCGGGATGCCGGTTTTATAGTATAGGAGGTAATCTACCTTTTTGGCTTCACCGCGTTTGACTGTCTTCCCGCGGACAATGACACGCCCTTTGGTGAAGTATACTTCCTCACGAAGTTGAGTCATCAGATCCCATTTGTCACCGTCGGCGCCAACAAGAGCGGGCGTGATGAACTTTGTGCGGATATCTGCTTCGGTGAGGTTTTTTTTATTCATGGTTCCCGCAACTGTTGCACGCCCGTTATAGTTATCCGGTACAAGTTACTGTATTATCCTTTATTAATCTCTGGAGGAGATGAACACAAATAATTACAGATGGCAAGGGTACATGCACATTCAGCAACTACAATGCACGGCAAGCCAAGAGATACTTCTACTGCAATGATGAAATTTAAACCTGTCGAGGAACGACTTTGGTATGTCAACATGTTCATGAGGAAAATCTTCTTTCTGTTATCTGAAAATTAGATTACGGTCTTTTGGAATTATGTGGGCATTGATTACCCGCACTCAAACCTGACGTTTAAACGTTTCAAGCCCGTGAGTCATATGAACTTCAAAATATACATTACCTGTTTAATAGCAGTGCTAATGGCAGGGTGTGCATCTACAGGGATTGTACAAACCGGCGATGGTAAATATCTGATTGCTAAGAAAAGCCCTCAAGTAGGGTTTGGTCCCCCTATTGGAGTACGCGCAGACGTTTATCAAGAGGCAAACGAATTTTGTGCCAAAGAGAACAAGGTTGTTGAAACGATAAACCTAGAACTGACCGATGCTGGTTTTGCAAGACCAGCTGCTGCTTCTCTTGAATTTCGTTGCAAGGCGGCAAAATAATAGTCGACAAAATAGATCATTAAGAAAATATTTTTATGCTTGTTGATCACACCTAGGGTTGACTGAGTTATGAATTTTTATATCTGAAGGCAATGTATCTGATATCCACTTAATTGGGAATATGTTGACCTTTGGAAGGACCTTGATCAAGGCACTAAAATGATGTCATCTTTCTGTATAACATCCCAATCCGGGGAGAGATGCAGATCAGCTGAATAAATTGTTAGGCTAAAAAGGAGGAGCAGCCAATGAAGTATCTGATTTTCGTGATTTTTGCCGCTCTTGTTGCTCTTCCTGCACATGCAGACTTAGCGGATGAATTGGATGACTTGGTGGGTTATACAATCACTGCTAGTAAAACTATCGACCGTTGGTATGACGACGACGAGAAAGATGATTCTTTTAATGGGTGCAGTCACGGGCGGGTAATAGTATTCACTGACAACACGACTCTTACATGTGCCGAATATGGATATCAATACGCTTACCGACCAACAGCAATAATTCTGGCAAAGGAAATTTCATATCAAGGAAAGTTGTTCTACGATTTCAAAATGGTCGTGGAGGATGAAATTTATGATATGCGAAGGTAGGGCTAACAAGACGCTCGTTCAAACGCAAACTACGCTGCGCTTCGTTTGCGCCGCACAGCTTGGTCGTTGGGCATAAGAAATTGGGGATGAAGCGGTAGGCGGAGAGCGATGACGGTTGCAGGTCCTGAATACCAAGAGCATCTGGTTTTTACTGAGATAGACCGCTACGCCAGGTTCTACGAGATTTTCGCTGGCTCCGTCTTCAGCTTCTCCACTATCGGCACCAGGGCCATCTTGAATGTTGACTCCTACGCATACTCGTCCATTCAAGGAACTCTTGAGTCTATCCGGGATATTCTCAAAGCTGGACGAATAAATGACGCATACGCATTGCTCAGAAAGTATTATGACTCAACAATCATAAGTGTATATGCCAGTCTTTATCTCCAAGATCACGTCAGCATCGAGAACTTCATTGTCGAAAAGATCGATAATTGGCTGCAAGGAATAGATCGGCTTCCCGAATACCGCGTCATGTCGAGCTACATTCGAGGGTCGTCCAAAGTCGCCTCTATCAACGATCTTCTATACAAAGACGACCGGTACAAGAATGTCCGCAACCGCTGCAATGACCATACGCACTATAACTTCTTTCAGAATCTTCTCTTGAACGACAAAGACGTCTATCTCAGTAATCGGATTCAAGTGTTGGACGCCTTCGCCTCCGACATACGTGACATCTTTATCCTGCATCTCGCATACGTCTTTTCCCTCAACGGTCACTATATGTCATCTTCTGATTACGTCGACGCGCTTGAGTGTGGAATGACGCCTGAGCATGATTCTCAGTACTGGGTTGCGCCATTTGTTCAAGAGGTTTTTGATGAAATCATAGCTAAAGAAAGACCCGATATTGCGGCCACGATAAAACAAGAGACGTGTATGCATCTTTCATGAAAGAGGACTTGAGAATAAGGGAACAAAGGAACTGCCCAATCGGGGGGGATTTTCTCCCCACAGCCCCCACACCACATGGCATGGGGGTCCGCACCAGGCGGTTCCCAAAGAACATCGGACCGTAGCCGGATGAAGTATATTGGGAACTGATAAACGAAATGCCAACCGGACTTGAGCACCTTTGCATTTCATGACGGGTCGTCACGATCGGGAAGTAGACGAACAACTTGATTCCACAGCCTATGTGTGTAACAGGTACTTTACAAAAGACGAGGCCTTACTTGACGCTGCAACTGACCTTCGCCAGCTGAGCGTACCGTTAAATTTTTATGAAATGACACCCCATGCTAGAAGTAAAAGTTCCGCAAAATTTGTCACTCACAAACACTTTAAATTTTTGCAATAAATTGTGGAATTTAGATGATGCAGATCATTACGATTTTAATTTCAAGAACCTTGGTTTGGTAGAGCCATTCACAATGGCATATGTTGCTAATGAACTGAAAAGATATAGAAAATCAAAACCTGATTGTAAATTCACTGCATCTGATTACAAGCATAAATCCTACCCAGCTCACATGGGGTTTTTCAAAGCATTTGGATTAGATTTTGGTAACTCACCTGGTGAAGCAGCAGGAAGCAGTACATATATACCTTTAACCATTATCGAAGTCAGTGATTTACAAGATGAAGCCGCTAATATGTTTACTCATATTGGAGACATAATTGAAAACAAAACAGAAGAAATCGCAAAGGTATTAACCCGGCAAAAAGATGGAGATCTTGTAGATACACTTACTTTTTCAATTCGAGAAATAATGCGAAATGTCGTTGAACATTCTCATTCAGATATTATTGAGTATTGCGCACAATATTGGCCATCGAAAAATTTAGTTGAAGTTGCAATTCTTGACACTGGGCGTGGAATTAAAGAAGGCCTGTCTAACAACCCTTTTCTCACCATCAATTCTGAACGTGACGCTTTACATTTGGCATTGCTTCCAGGTGTATCAGGAAAAATGTACAAAGGAGTCAAGAAAAGAGAAAACGATCATTGGCAGAATTCAGGTTTTGGGCTTTACATGACTAGCCGCATATGCCGAAATGGTGGAAACTTCTTTATAGCGAGCAATGATAAAAGCCTCTATCTGACATCAGAACAAAAAGAGGACAAAGAATGCAATTATCATGGAACAGCTTTAAGGTTGAGAATCGACACTCGAAGTATCACAACATATAAAGAGATGTTAGATACATATAGAACTGAAGGTTATGAATCTGCAAAACGATTTACAAAAAATAATGCACTTGAAGCATCAGTAGCATCAACTATGCTTACAAGAGATTTTAAATGAATTTAACCAGGCGCTTAAGATCGTTCGGCTAAAACCTCACTTGGACTCGCTGAAGCTCGCTACTCAACTTATAGGGGGAAAAATGATCAAATGCCAGAGAAAGAATCACACACTATTAAAAATGGAGTAATTGCTACTTTTATTGGAGTTATACTTTTCTCATTTTGGGGGAGTATTCAAAATTCTGTGTCACGGTTCATAATTCTCAATCAACCACTGAAGGTAGCGGAAGTTGAAACCAGCTCTGAGAATGGGCTCTCAGGTAAGCTCGTCGGAGGAGCTGGTTTCAGTTGGAGCGGGTTTACGAAAATTTTCTTTTTTATTAAGCAATCAACCTATCAGAGATTTCCTTATCCAGCCTTCCTTCAAAAATATTGCCAACTGAGAATTGTCAGGGACCAGTTATGGATCGGCATTGTCCATTTCTTGCTGGCATTCTGAATCCCCATATACAGGAGTTTCAACAGGCTGTCCTGATTCGGGAAAGCCCCTTTGGTCTTGGTCAATTTGCGAAACTGACGGTGAACCGCCTCAATGGTTTGGTCGTATAGATAATATGCCGAATATCATCAGGAAACTTGAAATACTGACTGAGTCGCTCCCAATTGTTTCGCCAGGATTTGATGACGATAGGGTATTTGTCATTCCATTTTTCCGCCTAAATATCAAGTTCAGATGCGGCTAAATCTATAGTGGTGGCCTTGTATACCCGCTTGAGATCAACCATGAATTCTTTCTGGTTCTTTGTCCCAACGTACTTCATTGAATTTCGGATCTGGTGGACGATGCAGAGCTGAACCTTGGTATTCGGGAAGACAGCCTCAATGGCCTTGGGAACCTTGAGGCCGTCCACACAGGCGATAAAGATGTCTTCTACACCGAGATTGCCAAGATCCGTCAGCACCTGAAGCCAGAAATTGACACCTTCATGCTCAGAGATATACAGCCCAAGAACTTCATTCTTGCCCTTGAGGTTTACGCCGAGGATCGTGTGCACCGCCTTACTAGCGACCTTCCCTTTCTCACGAACCTTGTAATGAATGGCATCGAGCCAGACAATTGGATAAGTTGAGGCTGGGGCCGAGCTTGCCATTCCTGGCCCGTATGGATAATCCTGTCACTTATCGCGCTCAGGGTGCGTAGAAACCTCAAGAGCCACCCAGCAGACCAGCAAGATTGATCGGCATCTTGGCTTGCACCAGTTCTTGTGCAAGTTTAGCTTTCCATGCGCCCGAGACATCAATCTCAATGTAGATCACGCCTTGAAAATCTGACGGGAGATCAACTCCACCTTTGTATAAAGCGCAGACACGATCTCGCCCTAGACGACCCATGAAATAGCCAAGTTCAAGAACTACATTTTGGCGGGCTCTTGGCAGCAAGTTCTCTCTAGTAGAGGCAATTGCCCCTACGTCATCGGGCGTCAGCAGTACCACCGCGAAGGCCGCAGTGCCAGAAAATTTCTCGAACTTCTCGATGATAGTACGTCCACCACTGGGTTGTTCGTGGAGAATGATGGGTTTGAGTTCAAGCCGTTCTAGGAATCGAGCTGTTGTTTCTTTTGTTTCATTGTCATGTCCGTGAACGACAAATACTCGGGTCGAGTCAGAGGTAAGTTGTGTAATGGGGAATACGGAGGAATTTGAAGTTGCACCTGCTGTTGATTGATTCTCGGCTTCAGCTAAAGCAACGAGCCCTTGAATATGGCCAAGCCGGAGGGCATGTTCTTCCCAATCGTCTTCGGAGGTTAAGCGCATAAATTCTGCTGCCTCTGTTTCACCAAGGGCGGTTCTAAGGAAAGATATGACTTTTTTGGACCAGAAGCTTAACGATGTAAAATTCTCTACGGCCAAGCCCTCTTCATTGAGGCGAGATAAATGAGAAACAATCGGATTCAGCATATCCAGCTCCAGATGCTGCAATAACGCCGCTCTCTGCTGCAATTTTGGAGCGCAGCAAAAAATTCTTCGACAGCAGCGCCTTGTGTGTGGTGTGCCCGGTATGGGCGTAACTTATGGGGTTAAAGCCCCCTGTGTGTGATCCTGCGATAAGTCATTTGCTTAACATGAAATACTAACCTAGGGCAAGAGCATTATCGTGAGGAAAAGTTTGGAGGAAGTCGAAGTGTAAAGATGTAGGCCGACGAAGCTCAGGCAGTATCTTATCTTCTGATTGGATAAATACTTCGTTTTAGAATATTACCGTCCAATCCCTGCAATCGATGAGTGGATTCGCCGCCGGACTCGCATGTGTTACTGGAAACAATGGCGTTATGTCAGAACCAAACTGCAGAACCTCCTGAAACTCAGAACCAATTAACGGCTTGCCCAGAAAGACGAGCAATATTATCGTCAGTATCATTTAAGATCTTTTTGATTATTCCTCTAATTCAGCCAACTCAAGTAGCGCATTGTATGTGTCGAGATAGAACTGAAAACCGACGCTATGTCCGTTGCGTATATCGACAGTGCAAATACCTGATGTCTTTTTCCGTTTTATTGTAACAGGCTTGTTTTCAAAGCTTTTGCAAGCATGATAAATGTCTTCATACGTATGTAGTTCATTCTGAGATATTGCAAGAATTTCATCCCAGGTCGCATGAAACCACCCCCCAGTATTATCGCCAGGCTTGGCCTTGCAGGCTATCAGCATAAAGAGACGTTGCTGACAAGGGGTGAACCTACGTAGGCTTTTTTTCAATATGCTTTTTCTTCTGACAGATAGCACCACTTTATTAGCATTAACGTACTGATCCAAAGCATCAATAACTATCTCATCTATTGATTTATCTGCTTCTGCGGCGGAATTTCGTAGCCATCGGTGAATTCCTTCCGGGATCTGTATAAGTAGTTCTTTTTCTGATTTTGAGGGATCTTTCAACTGGCTCCTTTTCTATACTTCATTTATCGAGGGCCATCCGGAAAACGAGCACCTAGATGGTGAGCTTCTTGTCCTGGGCATAGGATCAGTCTGCCTGTCTTTTTCAACCTTCACATGTTCCTTTATCCACGACTAGATTGAGTTTGTCAAGTCATTTATGCAATTGAAATAACAACATATCTTAACTTAATGTGTGGTTATAATTAATGTATAAATATACTCAGCGTACATTGTTTTCCAGTTAACTATTAATTTAAATTCAGATTAATTCTGTTGAAATGTTATGCATCGGTGCAATCTCCTGCTGCGGATGTTTTTTGCCTGCACTATGGATATTGATATCGAAGGAATGAGCCTTCCTCATGCCAAGGAAGATGCTGCAGTAGTCTGCGAATACATCATCAGTTGCCTGCCATACGTACCTGAGGATACATAGGTGTTGAACCAAAAAAGCAAAACTGATGCCTTCCCTGCGCTGAGTCGCCAGCAATTGATCTGGCGGCTTACACATCTCTTCTCTTAACCTGAGTATTAGAAAAAAAATAAACCTTTCATTCAACAGGGCGTCTGTAACTACGATCTAAATCTGCCGAATTCTTCTTGGCTTCGTGCATAGCAGCCTAGCCTAAATGGGTCATGGGCCGGCCTGTAGCAATTGAGCCAAAAAACAAAACCGCCTACAGTATATGTTACGTTTTCCTTGATCATGTCTCGTGTAGTTGAGTGCAATCCCTGCTCACATGATCAGTACCGGATTCTTCATATATCGAAGTGGGACTTTTTTGGATGTAGCCGACACCGTTGAAAATATCGACATATTCTTCTGGTGCATGCATTTGAGCCCACGAGTTCCTTTCTGCATTAACTGACGCGCTACATGCTTTACAGCAGCATGAGTCAGCCCGATGTACCAATTGTGTTCAACGACAATTATCATTACTGGCTGGCGACAACTATAATTCCAACCGAGTTATCCGGAAGTTACCAGTGTTAAGAGCCTATTCTGCTGTGGATGTTCTCTGTGTAGATCAAGGATGCCGATGGTGAAGAGATGGACTTTTCCATATGATACCAACGAAGATGTCGTAGCAATCTACGTGAAGATCATGAGTGCCTACAGGAAGTAGTCATTGGTGGAGACCAATATGGTAACGGGTCTATGGTGAGAATTATTGATAGATCCTCTGTATGATCATTGTCCCGAGGATTCATAGGATTGAGCCAAAAAGCAAAACTGATACCTGAATTTCCCTACGGCCGAATCGCCAGCATTTGATCGGAGGGTATGAACCAAAAGCAAAAATATTAATTATCTACTGAGATCGTCTTCTTAAGAAGAGCCAGCTTTCTTTCTGCTTCCAGTTTTACCAATATGTCCCACATAGCCTCTGTTGCAGTAATCTCTCTGCATTTTAGTAGTGCAGGGTTGATCAGGTAGGTGTTTTTAGGAATAGGGTTGGCCATGTCAGTGGTCTTGGCTGTGATGATAATTAGCTGCTCTTTTAACTCACGTAGGCATCTGTTAAATACTACGGTTTGGCTCTTTGTAGGTCGCTTCAATGCATACGTTGCTAGATTATTTTTTGGATCCCTATGCCGTTTAAGATCATCGAACAGTACATACGCGGATTTTGACACATTGCGTAATAGCCCAAATATGTCTGTCGGTGCAGGGTCATTTGCTAAAGTGTGCATATTGTCCAGTGCTCCTATAGGCTGGAATTTACCGAAGTCTTCTTTGAAAAATTTGTGTTTTTTAATCAGCTCGTCGGCTTCCAGGTGGATGCCGGTGAATTTGCTGGTATCATGTAGTGCCACAGGCGTATACCCCTACCAATTAGTTAAGATGTACCTACATTAATTTCCCATTAATATGCATTTAATTAGTATACTCCTCGGATTAACATAAAAGAAACAATATTCTTTTAATCAGTATGTAAAAAGAAACAAAATAGTTTCTTTTTATGTAGGGTATTGTATGTAACTTACAGGAAACACGTATAATATAGTGGCACGATTTTTGCAAAATATATTATCATTAATCCGGTTTAATTTTGAAGGTTTCTCTTCATTGATTTACCCTCTTCTTGTATGGCCATCGATAGCACTCGGGGCGCGTGCCGATCGCTTCGCGACGGACACCCCGGCACTACGCTGGCCATACAAGAAGAGGGGGGTTCCTCCTCCCCAGGCTACGCTGGCTGGATAAGGGGCTACGGGCGCAAGGGGGCTTCGACACCGCGGCTGTTTGCGGTGTCGGTACGCCCGCAGATGCCCGGGAGACACGTTCCAGCCAGCTATAGAACAAAATTAAAATACTACATACAGGGAAACCCAGTTGCCACTGTAACCTGTGGATCCGGGAATCTGAGTCATACAGAAGGTATTTTTGTTCTTGGTTCCTCGAATTCAGGTGATGGCCTATGGCGCCGGCAGTAGCAGAATACCTGCACAGATAGTGACGGGCAGGTAGATCGCATGAGGTTGCTGGACGGGCTTCAGATGACGCTTCATTCAAGCAGGTAAGAGGCCATGTACTGGAGGCGATACACCCTCGGGTATATATAGCCAAAATCGGTCTGTTTTAGCTTTTTAGTATATAGGATCGGTATTGTTTTTCTTGGTTCAATTATACCTGTCCAAACATGGTCTATGCTGGGTGCTGAAGGTGCTGACTTCGTACTTTATTTCTTTGGTTCAGTAGATATTCTGCATGTCTGAATAAGTTCTCTGAGATCTCAATATACTTCTGTGAGGAATGCGCAGTAGTTATTCCATGTCCCTCCGTCCATTTTTGATCATGATTTGACACTTGATCGATACCGTAACGGAACCACCGTTTTCCCGAGCCAACTTTACAAGATAATCCTCCTGTGGATTCGGATAGTCGGGATTCTGAGAGATCCGAAATCCTCTGCTGGACCGTAGAAATCGACCATCTTTCAGCGATACCTGCCAGTTTATAAATGCGACGGCCTTACTCTTTTCTTTGGTCTGGTCTATTCCAGATTTGTCTGTAATTACCATAATTCTTCTCCTTTGTTTAAATGATAGATCAATTAATTTTCCCACAGGAACGGCCGGAGGCCGATGTGAAAAATCAGACCCCCAATAAGCATGTTTCTTTGCCAGATGTAGAAGTTGTAGAACTTTTTGAGAAGTACTTGTCCTTGGATTGAGAAGTATCGAGAAGTTCTGAAAAGATCTATATGGATGACAGGAAATGCGGGGATAGAGTGTAGGGTAGGTATCGGGTTGAAAGCAGGGTGAAATATAGTACACATACGGACTATTAATGTACATGTACATTGAGCTGAAGTGCATGTACAAAATGTTGTACTTGAATGAGTACTACTTCCCAAATAATTACCCTCATCATCCTCGCGTGTATTCTGAGGCCCAGTAGCATCACCAGGACTATTACCTCCCGTTAACGGTCTTGACCGTAACTATCCTCAGGTTCCTGCAGTAATAGCAGGATGCCGGCAATGATCTGAGGATCCTCTTAGAAGTGGGAAGACTATCTCCTATGTGTATGTGTATGTATTGTGTAAAAATGATCGTGAAGCCCATAGCTGGGACTCCACGATGATGGTTATGCAGTAGGCTCTGCGAGCTCTGCAATTGCTTGGCGTTCTGCCTTGGTCTGCTTGGTGGACAGCTCGATCGTTGAGATCGATTTGAAGTGAGCACTGTGTGCTTCGGCAGTGGTAGCCAGGTTGTTGACGGTACGAATGACGGCGTCAGAGGTTTCAAGTACAAGGAACAGGGATTGAAAGAAGCGTGCTATCGTAGCGAACATAGGTGTATCCTCCGGAGATACATAGGTTGTAGGTGCGAGATTGCATCCGTGATACGACCGGAGGTCGAACTGGGTGATGGGGTAGGTGCTGTCAATCTAACTCTCAAGGAGAGGTGCCGGGGGGGGGGGTAGGTTCGCTTTTATGGCTTGATTTACGGTGTACTACCATCGTACCCAGACGAACAATTTTCGGAGAACCTCGATCTTTTCACAAAATTTTTTATACTGATGCGTTATGAGAAAATTCGATGATCCATACATGATCGTGAGGCGGATTGATTGGATACGGAACCGTTTGTTACATGGTCAACCATTCAACAGCACCGATGTGGTAGCAGAATTCAATATCTCGGCTCGGACAGCATACCGGGATATGCGCTTTGTACGGAATGAGTATTTCAATGAAAGGTTGAAGTACGACATTGCTGCGCGGACTTTCTACTTGGTCTAGACCACAGCTTCCTCAAACTGGTAAAAAATGGTCAGATTTATTTTCTCCTTGGACACCTGGGGCAAGACATATTGCTGGTGTCTCAATCATCCCGTTATTTATGTCCTTTTCCCGGGGCCACTCACTTGTCGCTGGACCGCATGCTATCTTTTTGGGTTATCTGGCGACAGACATCGGGGTTGAGCCTGCAGGACAATTGCCAGGCCCCAAACAGCTCAGAAATAGTCTCAACTTATGGAGTGTGCTTGTCAATTGAAGATTGCCAAGGGAAAGATAACGGATGAGTCACGGGCACGGGGCTGTATCCGTGACCCGTGTATTCACTCGTTATGCCCTCCGGATGTTCCTCAATACTTCGATACTTCACCTCTTCATCACCATTGGAATTTCCAAGCCCGCCTCCCTTTGGCGTCGCAGCTCTCCCCTAAGTTCTGCAAGTATTTCCATTAGTTTTCGCGTCTGCTTTGTTTGATCTTGCTGCACGTTCAAGAGCGCCTGCTGTAGTTTCTCGGTTATGGTTTCCAGTCTCTCGATTCTCTCCCCGTACGATTGCCCGGTCCCTCCAGGTGGGTCAATAATATCCTCAAGCTTCTTAATGCGAACTGAGAGCGCACCTTCCGTCTTACTGAGAGCCGCAATTAAGTCTTGATTGGTTACATAGGTATCTGCTTTAGACTGGTCCATAAGATTACCTCCTATTGATAGAGAATAGCTGACCGTAAGAACAAGGAACGCTATAGAAGTCGTGGCGCTCTGTCTGTCCCGCTTAGCCTTACCCGCCGCCGCGATCCCTTGAAAATCGTCGCCTGCTTCGTCGAGTTCAGTCTTGAAACGTCGTTGATTCCACCAAAGGTCATAGACAGTTTTCCAGATCAAGACAAGTAACCCAAGAAGATTCGCGGAGAGCGAAAAGCCGACAGAATTCATGATGTTCTACTCTATTGTTCTGTATTGATTAAGTTTGTTAAAAATATCATCTGCAAATTTATTCTTAAGATCTATATGTCCAGATATGCCCAAATTATCATAATAAGGAAAATTAATCCCAAGATGCATCAAAAACGATTGATCATAGTATAAGAACAGTATTTTATCTGAGTTATTCATTTCTTAATTGTTAACCAAGGCATTCATCTTGTAAGAATATTGTATAGTTCGTGGCTAACGGGCATGGCTTTGACCTGCTGGTTTTTCGGGCAGGTCGTAAGCCTTGTTGGGAACTTAACTAACCGCCTCAGTTCTTTAAAAATGGAAAATGGAGACCCTTCTACTTGCTTGTTGGCCCTTTTTTTCGTTTGAATTGACAAGTGGTTATTGTTCTGGTAAATTCCAACTAGGCTGTGGGGTTATTTTTTGCGGCTAAGGCGGCCATGCGCAATGGCTCGCTACTGAGCATTTTGCTCTGGAATTCTGCTGATACCCCACTGCCATTTTTATCCGCCTTCATCTTTTTTCTTTTCTGTGGTATCTCCGATAAGCTGAAAAATCTACATACTTGCACCCGCCTTGGATCTTTGGGATCCGTAGTTGCCCAATCACTTGGAAAAATAGTGTCTCTTTCGATGACCAAACGAATGCGGGCATCTGCACGATGTGGAATTTTTATTGTCGGTTCAAACACCAAGAGAGTGCGTGAAAGTGTGTAATTGCCTTTTTCAATTGGCTCAAGTTCGCGGGAGCTAACTGGATTTATTGCCAACTTTATTACCTCTGGTACCGAAGGTAGCAGCTGCATTGCATGTGCAATTTTTTTAATCGAGCGCTTTCTTCTTGTGATATGTCGCCATCCTCTCCAGGTAAACTGCATTGGCCCATAGATAGGGTGAGAATGTAACTCTGACTTAAGTCTCCGATAATATGCCTTAGCTACCTTCCGCACTCCACTTTGGAGGGGAACGTTTAGCACTTTCCCGTCTACTGTTAAATCCTGATTCTTATTAACAGCCTTCCTTACTGCTCCTATAACAACATCTCTGGAGCCAGGGCCTAAGATTTTTCGCCGGTTCATGTAAACAGGAAGAGTATCTCCTGGAGTTATAAGATGCCAATATGCTGTAGTTGGAGGAGTAGTGTCTACGCAAACAAGAACCACCGGCACATTCATCTGTTTCCAAAATGACAAGTGATCTGAATGAACTGGGGCCAGGAAGTCAGTAGAGCGCTTCCGACCAGTGAAGTTCCCAGTTTTTATCTGAACGTTAAATTGAAAAGGCTGTATTTCGCCGTTGACAACATCAATAACCATCCCGTCAATACCAAACCTGTCTCTTCCCCAGTGAGGAATGAGTAGGCACCGCCAACCAGTTTCTATAACGGTCCTGACATAAGTTTCACCAAAATCTCCAGTGGCTTGGGAGGTCGTGCTTTTTGGCATTGTTTATCACCTCTCCATTGAACTTCCTTTCGCCCAACAAGTAATTGTGCTGATCTGTATATCTCCCCAGCTTATGCTGGGCAGGTTGCAGGTCTCTGATACCAAAAACAAGGTTTTTCACCTCATTTGCCTGGAAAATTTTCACAATGTACCAATATTTCGTAAAATGTTCTCGAAAAAATTGGTTGAGGGGGGTGGTCAGGGCAAAGCGCAGGCCATAATAGCTCGATCTTTGGTGAGCCAATGATAAGTCAGTGCTTAAATCGGGATTTTTGCAATAGTCCTATGTCAACGAAAAGCCATCTGATCCTAGCTGCAAACTGACATCGAGACCTTGATGTTGCCAGACCGAAATATAGACTGTCAACTTGTGCCCGCTACCTAAAGGCAGGGTGACCAACTTTCAAGGAAATTACCCGGCCGGATGCAACTGAATGAGCCGACTTGCTTTGGAATGAGCAGAGTAGAGAAAAAACGAAGACCAGGTGCAACAACCCGGCCTTCATCCTTATGATGCTCATCTCGGCGCTCCTAATCTGCTCTGGACTTCCGGTTGATTCCAATTTAAAGTTCCCTCCTTCCTTGATTTATTGGCCGGGCAGTCTGGTTGGCCGTTCCCTCATTAGCCGGAAACGCAAATTCTATGAATCCGGCAGGGGTAAGGTCCACTGTCAATCCCGGCTTATTCCAGATCGTCAGCCATGCAATACCTGGATGAGCCTTGTTTCGCCGGTACAGCTCTGCTGCAGTCCACCCCTTCTTTCGTAAATCTTGCCGGTGTTCATGAAGCCAAACCTGAGCCGTCTGCGAAAGACGGCCACTCCCCCGTCGGTGAACGTTTGGTATTGGTAGCTCCTCATCTTCGATCTTTGGCGAAGATCTCAGATCAGCCCAGATGCATTCCTTCAGTCCATCCGATAGAAGCTTCCAGCCGTCGGGGTAACTTCCGACAGCTGGATAAAGGCAACCAGGAACAAGATTACCCGTACCAGCCGTTAGATCAATCATCTCAATTCGTTTACAACCCGTACATACTGCTGCGAGAGATGAATCCTTACTAACTCCAGAATCGTCAGGACCAGTCTCGTCGTGCTGCAGTACGGTCTGTACCGGTTTAATATCCACTTTTTCATTTTGTACTGCTACTGCTACCGCTTGGTTTTTTCCTGGATGAAGTGACCCAACGGTAGCAATATTAGCAGAATTAGCAGTAGCAATTTTCCCAGAACCAGAAAGCCAATCACGTAAAGCCATGGTCAAACCTCCAACAGTGAAGGGTTGATCTCGACCATTTTTTGCCGGCCCTCTTTAACTTCCCGTGCACGACCAGCCTCAACAAGCTCTCCCAGGGCTGCATCAAGATTGATTTTTCTCCTGGTACAACTTGGACCATTCTGTTGAATATCTTTTCTTGATACTCCAGGCACGCGGTGCTGTTTGCAGTATCCTACCAGCCAGGTATCCAGCTTCATTGAGTTGTATATATTTGCATCAACAGCAATTTCACCCATGAATCGACGAGCTTCATATAAATGCCATCCGGATATTATTGCCCCTGCCATCATATGTTCTTCCTTTATGGTTCCCTCTATTCCCTCCTCGAATACGTGAAATAGAGCCGCAAGACGGACAGCATTATCAGCAGCCTTGCTTGCCACGTCCCTGGCCTCTGCCATATCACCACCTGGCCTCAGCTCCGCTTCGACATCGTCATGGAAAGCTCTCCACGTATTTTTTGCATCCTGTGACAACTCCAGCATTACTGGAGAGAGATTTCCTTTATCATCGACTGTCAATTCATGGTCGAGTAATTCACCGAGCCGTAGATGAAATTTCGCCAATTCCGGCCATCGTTCTGGCGGATCTTTAAACATCCGGTTTCCTTGTGTGCTCTCCGGCCAGGCAATCAGGAAGCGGGCCAGAAAGCCAATGCCACGGGCCAATCCCTTTGACCCTTCGAGAAAAGATCTCACCGTCTCGGATTGAACAGACAGGCTCATGGTCAGCCGCACGCCTTGTACCGTGTAAGATGGCGAAGTCTTCCGGTCTATCGTGATTGTATCAGCATCCCAAAGAGTGTTCAGCATGGACATATTCCTCATAGCGGAATCCTTTCCCATGGCGTGACCGCCAAAGACAATACCGGCCTCGGACGACAGGATACCAGCCACAGGCCAGCGGTGCGCTAGGCTATGAGCCAGTGCCTCCGGTGTTGAGTCAGTAAACAGCAATTTGGGAACCTTTGGCTCTTCTGTTTTTTTTGACTCTAGCTCAATCAATTCTGCTTCCAGATCGTCAGTAGAACTGCCTTCCTTTCTCGCATCAGTCACTGCTTTTACTAACCCGTCTTTTTTGGCTTCCCATGCCGCCATTTCAGCCGCATACTTTTGATGCCGGGGTTTTATTGCGTCTGCTTGTTCGACATCCCACTTTTTGACCGGTTTTGAAAAATATCCATCAACAGACGTTTTTCTTTCTCCCGAGTCCGCTATAGCCAGAAGAAAAAGACTCGTCGGACCTTCCAGCATTGACGCTCGACGGACATCAACCAGCCCTTGGCATACAACTGAGACAACAGCCAGTGCAGAGCATGCGCCAAGAGCAACAGGGCATTGAACAAAGCCTATAACCTCTCGCACAGCATCTCCTATTAGGCCAGGAAGTGCTGCCAACGGGTAAGGGTCAGCCTGTTGATGTGTGATTAATGATTCAGGTTTGGCCCAAGGTATTTGACCCGCCCAGCCGTTCTGTTTTGCCAGAGCGTATATTGACAACGTAGTTATCGGAGCTGTGGAGTGATAATTTGGATCACAAGTATTAAAAATATCGAGAGATTGCCCGCCGGTAAGGTTGTCCCATTCAGCACAGAGAGCAGCGCCAATATCGTGTTGAATCTCACTCGCAAAATGACGTAAAGCCCAACCAATTATTTCTGCTGGCGTGTGGCGTTTTAATTTTACGCCAGAAGGTATCACTGCGATAGCACCACGTAATCTCTGTATTTCTTCTGGTTCAAGGGTCAGATCACATTCGACTGGGTTAGTTGTCAAAACAGTATTTGCTACTGCTAATGTTGCTAATTTTGCTAAAGTTGCAGCTGCCAGCATGTCCCTAATACCGTCATCCCCTTTTTCATTCCAAACATCCCACGCATCAGCCTTTCTTCCCATGGCAGGAACTGCAATACTGCCATCAACTGCAAGTGCTGCTTTTACTGCTGCTGTCATTCCTGGATTAGAATCAGTGCCAGGCTTCTGGTCATCGTCGGCAATAATGACAATATCTGCCGATGCCGATGGTCGATACTTCCTCATTTCCAGGGAGACTGCTTCAAGGTTTCCCGCGTCAACGGCGACAGCGCCAGGACATCCCATGACATTACATACCGCCGCAACCGTCGCCCAGCCTTCACCAATGACGAAAATTCCGGCTGCATCAACAATCTTACCAATGGGATGAAAGCATCCAGTCTTCTTACCGTCTTTCAATAAATCTTTGTTGCCATCTGTGTTGATCGCTGAGATTGTAGTAATGCGACCAGTAATATCATAGAGGGGAATAAGCAGAGCATCGTCCCATCCTCTCTGGGGCCAGAATCCTCTCTTTATGTGCGGGTCAACTGACAGTCTTTTGGCAATGACGTAGGGATGTTGAGCAGGATCCCCACTGGCGTTTTCTAAGATCTCTGCCGCCAATATTACTGCCCTGGCATGTCTGGCTTCAGTTTCAGCCATACGTTCAGCCTTGCGCCTCTCAGTGGCTTCTATTTGTGCTTTGATCTCAGATTGTGAAAGCTTCTGTCCGCTGTTCGAGTGCCATGCACCCCGCTCTTTCAGGCCGGCAACTACCGCTTCTTGGCTGCATCCCGACATGCATTTAAAAATTGGCTTTCCGTTATCTCCATCATTAAGAGACAATGAGGGATTTCTGTCATCATGGGCGGGGCAGTGGCACATATAGCCACCCCCCGATTTTGGTTTGCCACCAAGGATGTTGAATATTTCTTCTGCAATCATATCATCAACCTCCACACAAGCACGGCACCTATGACTGGGGGCACCAAACATGCAAGTGCAAGTTTAAGCTGGAGCAGTGCAATGCATCTACGACACCTTTTACTTGTTGGTTGATATACTGCAAATTCTTGGTTACTATTGATCAGTTTGATTGGAGCGGTTTTTCCCTCACAGGCTGGCACCTTAGGAGAAGCCGCTTTCTTAATTTTCCACATATCAAGACACCTCCCCGCCGTGTTGATTGAGAAGGGCCTTAATGTCCTCCACTCTCCATGCAACGCATCTTTCTGAGAGTTTTACAGACTGTGGATACTTGCCAGATTTTACTCCAGCAAACCAAGTGGATCGACTAACAGGGAAGATCGCCGGGATACCGCGCTTGCGATCTCCGACAATCTGAGGCAGCCGGAGATATCCGGCCTGGGGTAAGGATGTTATCATGGTAATCTCCCGATAAATCTGATTGCATCCAACGCCTATCGTTGAATATTATCGAGAGTTAACCATTAGGGAATTCGCAAACTGGGGTTTTGGAATTCCGAATCTAGGGTTTTAGAATGGGAATCTTCACTTAGGGAGAGGTTTTTCTTTTCGTAGATTTGTTAGTATTTTGGAAATAGCATTTGTGCTGTATGTTTTTGCTTTTTCAATCTTTTCTGTTTTATCTGTATCGATAATTACCCGATCTTCAGTCCGAATTACCCATTTTCCAAGAGATTTTTTAATCTCTTGGATATTGTCAAAAGCAGGACATGCAGATATAACCAGGGCCGATTTCTTCATCTTTTTAAGCTCACCGATAAATTGGTCGATATTTCTGGGTTTTATAGGTTCTAAGTTCGAGTCAATCAGCAATTTGTTGTAGGTATATTCAACTGCTTCTCTAAGGCAAGATTTTGGAGCTCCACCTAGCTTCTTGGTACTGTCGGAGATGATATTATCAGGTTCTTTCACTTGGTCTACCGACTGCTCTTTTTGGAGTCGAGAGAATTCTTGATCAAGCCTTTTTACTTCCTCGGGCACCATGCAAAGGTCCTGTCTTTGAAATGTGTTGAATTCTTTATCATCAGCCCAGTAGGCAACAAAAGAATTTCCAGCTGTGTCCTTCAAATTCCTGATGTGCGCACTTTTTTCCCGTACAAACTTTGCTGCTTCTTCAATCGGTAGTTGGGCTAAACCATTATAAGGTTTTTTTGAATAATTATTTTCTTCTTGCGATCTGATATTCTCTTTAAGGAAGTTTTTGAACATTATGGTGCCCTTATACCATATATGTAAAGTAGCCTTTCCGAGAGCCGCCATATGCAGAATGTCATTCTCGGATAGATTATTTTTATCAAGTAGTTTGATGCATTCTTCGAGTGAATAGTATAGTCTCGGTGTATCTATCTTCTTCATATTATAGTAGTCAATATGCTTTTCGCGGCAGCCATGGACTGCCGGAGTCTGTTAAATTATCACCCACGGATTGAGGTAGTTGCAGTCTTTGTAGGTACAAAGGATGTATTCAATGCGAGAACGATTCTCACCTGATTTTTTTTGAATGGTCAAGATGCCTTTCGATTGCATCGGGCTGGGGAAGTTAAAATCAATTTCAAACGCCTGAATCCGGAAGAACAGTTCTTGTAGTCACAGTCGGCTTCAATGCATCAAGATAATCGGCCCACCATTGCAGCATCTTCTTCCTTTCCAGCAAATATTCAGAACGATGATATGCAGCCCGCACCTGATTCCTTTCCCTGTGCGCAAGCTGCCTTTCAATGGCATCAGCATTAAATCCAGCTTCATTGGCAATGGTGGAAAACAGCGCCCTAAAACCGTGAACAGTTGCCTTACTGTGATATCCCATCCGATACATGGCATAAAGCAGGGTGTTTTCACTGAGCGGCTTTTTGTCGATGGATTGGATACCGGGAAAAATATAGCTCTCTCCACCAAAAAGAATTTTAATTCTGTTGAGAATCGCCATAGCTTGAGTTGAGAGCGGGACTGAATGGGCCATTTTCATTTTCATGCGAGCCGCGGGGATCGACCATAGGCATTTCTCAAGGTCGATCTCTTCCCATGAGGCACCTCGGACTTCTCCGGTCCTAGCCGCAGTCAAGATCGCAAATTCAAGTGCGAGCCTTGTTGTCACATGAACATCGGCATTAATTAAATCGTGAAGGAATTTCGGCAATTCCTCAGGGGTAATCATTGGATGGTGTTGAACAACTCTTTTCTTGATTATGCCCTTCATCTCTGCTGCCGGGTTATAAGTAGCCCTTCCAGTCTGAATAGCATATCGAAAGATAGCTGTCATGCGCTGCAAGACCTTCTGAGCCACCACAATAGCGTCTCTTGCCTCGATCTCTTGAAGGACAGCCAAAACCATTGGTGGGGTAATCCTGTCTATGGCGATTGCACCAATGGCCGGGAATACATCAGCTCTCAAGGTCTGCATTACCGCCGCAGCGTGACCGCTCGACCATCTGCCTTTTTCCCTCTCGTGCCACTCCAGGGCTATACTCTCGAAGCTATTGAGGACAGCGAGGATTTTTTCTTCTTCTTTTTGTTTCAGATATTCTTTTGCAGCACGACGCTCATCGTTTGGATTGATGCCAGCTTTCACCTTTTTACGCATCTCTCCTGCCTCGACCCTCGCCGATAGCAGCGACATCGAAGGATACTCGCCAATAACGATTACAGACTCGGCACCGGATATTTTGAACCTATAGCGCCAAGACTTTCGCCCAGGAGGGGAAACATGAAGGTATAGACCAGACCCGTCATTTAATTTGTATTGCTTCTCTCTCGGTTTCGCGTTTTTTACTTCAAGGTCAGTAAGCGGCATAGAGACTCATCATTGATAAATTAGGTGGGTACGTGTGTTCCTTTTAGTTATACCCACATTTCTACCCACTAAATAGCTGGATGTCAATGAATCTTGCTGACACTCACTGGACAACAAAAAACCCGCAAACCTTTTCAGGATGCGGGTTTTTGCACTTCTTTGGACTTCTTTACTACTATAAATGGTGCCGAAGGCCGGACTCGAACCGGCACGGGTCTCCCCACACGCCCCTCAAGCGTGCGCGTCTACCAATTTCACCACTTCGGCAATTCAAAAATGTTTGCTTATCTGCTTATTTTGGAGCTTCT
>Ga0209346_1000454_pt1 | contig 36299 bp, 51 predicted proteins | sample AutmiccommunBRH9_FD_187381 | JGI IMG/M metagenome (GOLD analysis project Ga0209346, IMG submission 187381) | Deep subsurface microbial communities from Mt. Terri, Switzerland - Autotrophic microbial communities BRH/9 (SPAdes) (version 2) | ecosystem: Environmental > Aquatic > Deep subsurface >...
GAATTAGCACTCGGTACTCTCCGGAGTGCGATCAAGCAAGCAGGTATTTCGGTCATCGAATTCCTTACCGGATACGAAGGGAAATAGACCGGAACTTTTGTGACAACAAGTTCGAGCGGAAACTGCTGTAGGGGGGTCCAAGGTATGAAACCTAGAGAGACAAAGGAAACAAGAGTGAATTTGTTTGAAAAAAGTTGGTGATGCTTTTGAAATGGTTTGTTTTTTTCAAATAATTTCAGACTAAACTTTAAAAAAAGTCTGTTGGGACCATATTTTCAAAAATGACTGCTTATTAATGAAATATGTCGCAAGGTTTGAAACCATCAGTCGATGTCTTGGCCACCCTCAATGCTACCCTCATTGCGATGAATTCTGTCGACCATATAATATAGACCTAATAACGTGGTAATGATTAGGTTCGATGTGATGAACAAATAAGCAGTAACACAACTCCATTTTACAATCGGGTATAACTTAGCAGAAATAACAAGCTTCAAATTGTCACTCACCAACAGAGCTCCATTTCCTACAAAATACAGAAACACGCTCACAAAGGCTAAGTACCCAAACATGAGACATAAAAAGCGTCTTCTTGTTAGTTGATCGATCCTGATTTTCCCCCTGAAACTGGTCTTAAGAGTAGGAGGATCGCCGGGCATCGTTTGATCCATACCCTCTTTTTTGAATGTGGCTATTGCGGCCAGTGATGCGATATAAAATCCTGTTAAAATCTGTAGCAAACCGACTATGGCAGCGAACAATCCATCTTTTCCCGATAGTTGCACTGGCTTTGGCAAAAGCAGCAACAAAGCGACAATTAAAGCGGTTAATATGGCTGGAATAATAAAATCATAGCTTAGCTTTTCAGGATGTCTGATCCGCATGTAATCCAAAGGGCGAAGCAATCGGGATAAAGCATTCATATACACTCCTGGATTTTAACGTGAGTCAATAAGCAAGGCGGACATTTTGCTGGCTACTTCTTTCCTGATCTCTGACAAACATTGAGGTAATGGCTCTAGAACACTAATGATTTCGAATTTGGAAAAGAGAGCATCTCCTGCATCTTCCCTGGCAGTAGATACTGGGATTGATTTTGATTTACCCTCTTTCCTTTGATACTGTACTACCAATTCAGAATAATTTAATCTTTTAGCTCGCTCTTTCATCCTGTTAATAACACCAATCGCCTCATCACCCTCGAATTTTCTTACTGTCTTCAGTTTGACTGCGTGAGATTCAACTTTAACATATCCTTCCTCATCAAGACCACCATCAACATGAGAAAATTTTTTGAGTTCAAATCCATTTATGTATCCCTTGTCTAGCCCATCTTTAAGTGATTCAGCCAGATAACCATTCATTTCAAAGGTAGGTCTGTATTTGACATACTTCCCCTCATAGTTCGGGTAACGATCATCAAATACTGCCTTAAATTCAGAAGTTAAAAAAGGTTCAATTTTGGTTTTTCCAATACCAGGGACATCTTCCAGCAGTGTCAGATAAGTAGCGCCCCGAATGTGTTCCGGTTTCAGAGATAAAACCATATGAGCTGAAATTGCCACACCCTCACCTTCCAGCTTTGGTTCTACGCGAAGTGTCCCTTTCTCAAGGTCAACAAAAGCTGGATCCGATATTTTTGTATCACTATATTGAAATAATAATACGGCGATCTGGTTTATATCGTCGATGATTATTTCCTTTAATCTGATTGCTGCTGTATTATTTTCAAGTAATTTTACGCACTCACCTTGATCACAGCGGCTTTGTAACTTGTTTAAAATATCCCTCATGGAGGTGTATGGTGCATCATCTGGGCGAGGTCTGAGAAAGTTTTTGTAGTAAAAAATCCATCTTTTTTTGTGATCCAGCATGTAACCCTCATAAGAAAAATTAATCATGACGTTCTTTATGCTCTGCCAGCAATCATACCGGTGAACAGGGGCAGTTTCGTTATGGCTTTTGTTCAGGGGTCGGGTGAACTGCTTGGTTGGTTCGGATATTCTCCCTTTGCAAACATATCGGCGATGCCACTAATAAAGCATATTAGATTTCGTAGTTCGTCGAAGGTCAAACTTGCTCCATCGGTGAATAGCCCCGTCTTTCGAATCCAGATCGCATGCAGTTGGCCCTCAGGCAGCTTCTCGGGGGCGGCATGCTTGCTTCGGTTGTAAAGCAAGTTCAGTCTTTCCTCAGGGCTGTCGTCGCCTTGATCGAATAAATTGATCTTCAGTGCCTTGCGAATAAAATCCAAAGCTTGATAAAGCGAAGCGATCGACGATTCGAAGTGGCGAAGGCATCGGAAGTAGACGGAAATGCTTTTGTCACCGGCTGCAATCCTCACAAGAGCTTCCCTGGCTGTTTCGTAATCCTCGATAGCCCCCTCCGCACGCCGAATTATGGCGAAAGCAAAGGCGGCTCTGTCATTTGGTAAAGTGATTTTAAATATCGAATTGAGCACGAAAAACTTCAACCAAGAACTGGAATCAGGAAATTCCGAAGCTACCGGAACTGCGATACATTCAGTAAGCTGCGAAATATCCTGGGCAACAAATTTTTCCAGGGCGTATATCGTGAGTGGCATGTTTTCTCTCCCCAGCCAGAGCTACATTTGCAATGTTTTTTCTTGCGTCGAGATCTGACTGCTACGAAGGCCGTCGATAAGTGTTGTGGAGAATCTAGCAGTTTGCAAAAACGTTTCACCCTTTAGCCGTCAAGCTCCATAACTTGCTGCAAAAACGTTTCTCCCTTTAGCCGTCAAGCTCCATAACTTGCCACTATCACTTACAATTTGAGTCGCTAATTGGTTGTAATATAGCCAATTTAAAATCTCTAGAGACTCCTCTCTGGACAAACCAGATTCCTTTGAAATTCCTTCGAGATATCGCCAGGTATATCTTTCGTTTAGCAGCGCTTTAATCACCTTTCCACTTTTCTCGTCTGACCCATAGGCTTCACAAGTAAAACCATGGCTAATTTCTTCAACCGGCTCTGTCTCTTTTTGAATTATGGCATTAAGCTGTTTTTCTTTCATTTCTGCTTCAAAACCAGCGCCTTTAAATCTCTTAATTTTATCGATATTTAAAAACGCCAAGCCAAGAGAACCTGCAAGAATTGCAAGACCCATTTCTGTTGGTTTACCTAAAAAACCAAAGAGCAAACTAAAACCAAAAAGAACAATATAAGCTGCTATGTTTAAGTAATTATTGTTCATGTTGCCATCTATCTAAAGAAGAGCGTCTGTCGCTGCGGAGGCCGTCAATGAGAACTGAGTTGATTGTTGCCTCGGTGATGGCTTTGAGCAGGGCCGGGGTGTCGGCTGGGGCGATGAGGACCTCGCCGGGCATGTCGTGGACTGGTCGGTTGTTTTTGATGGAGATGTATGAGCCTTCGCCTGGGGTGGGGTCCTCGTAGCAGATGACGGTGAGATCTTCGTTTACTGGGATTGTTTTCCTGATTCGATCTTGCATTTTGTCCTCCGAAGTGACGTGAAGTCTGACGTTATTTTATGACGTAGACGTTTGGTTGATCGTCTAAATCATCTTCCACCTTGGGGCGTTTGTTTTCTTTTTCGGATGGAACTTTAAGTGATGCTAGAAACTTATCAGCCACAGGGCTGTTGAGAGGTATCAGGTTGTTGGCACCGCAGGTAGGGCATCCGTCGTATCTTGAGGACAGGCGCCATACTGAATATAGAATTCCAGGTAATATCATCAGTAGCCAGAGGATTATCTCAATTCCAATTGAGCCTTTCGTTATGCGCTTGGCCTTTCCCTGGTATCCACAATTGGTGCATAAAGGCATCTTCCCGATCTCCTCTCTTGTGTCCGACTTCTAAGGGCAAAGTCGGACGCGAAGTCGGACATGCCACACTGAAGTATAGACGTTCTGGATTTTTAATAATAAAAAGGTATTAAGACCTCATGGGGCGTATTTAAGCAAAATTGAAAGTCGGACCCGTTTCAATTACGCAATGTGTTATGTTTTTGTGTGCATATGTGCTATTAGAATACTACGAAAATCACCTTGCTTTCTTCTTTAATGATTGTTCCTCTGCATCCATATCGATACGCAAGTTTTCGCGTTTCAGTCTGGCCATTTCTGCTTTGATAATATTGAAATCATCTTTCATTTCTTGAATCTGTCTGCCCATTTCATCGGCGCGTTTCTCTGCCGCGATAGCGTGCGCGAAATACCTGATGTTTCGTTCAAGTGCATCGAAAGCTATCGGGTTGCCACTGGTCAAAACACGCCTAGCACCCTCCAATAGACTGGCTATCTCAGGGTCAGGGTCAAGCGAGTTTGAGGTTGCTGTCGAAGATCCCCTTAGCAGGTAGTTCAAATCAACATTCTGTTTAATGGCCCATCGCGTTATCAGAGGAAGGAGAGTTGATCTCTTTTTTCTTTGTCCGAAATCAGCGCTAGAAATCCCCAAAATATCGGCAAAGTCTTTATCTGTGCTTGTGCGCGCAATGGTCTTGGCGCGTTCAATCACGTCCGCTTCAATCAACGAATCGTTGTTTTCTGTTGACATAAATTAATGATTCGTTAATAATGTCTATATAAAAACGTTAATTAGACGACAACAGAGAAAAACCATTTGGCAAATATGAATAACCTCCAAAAACTCATCTGGATTCGCGGTTTTTCGATCCGTGACATCGCCCAGCAAATAGGTTTCGGCTACCACTCAACTCAAAAGGTAATCAAAGGCGCCACCTATACACTCACAGACGGATCAAAGGCTCTCAGATCCAATCGGGAAATCGAAGAAGCTGTCGCCAGGTTGCTCGGCCTTACACGGGAAGAAGCCTGGGGGACAAGTTCCCATACTGTTTTGCCGCGCTTGATCAAGCAGGAGATCAAGAAACAGACCGGGCAGCGCGAAAAGGATCTTCAGGAAAAGTGGCTGCAAAACAGCAATGTACCTAAAAAGCAAAAAGACGGCAATGCCTAAACGTAAGACAAAAATAGACACAAGGCAGATGTCGCTTTTTGACGTCCTCAAACAGGTTGCGGAGAGCCAGCCGACCCAAACCAGGGAAGGCGAAATGGATATCGCTAACAGCCTGCGCGTGGCGTTGATCGAGGCAATAAAAACTTGCCCTTTGTCGAGACATCAAATTGCCGGAGAGATGAGTCATCTGCTCGGCGTCGAAGTTACCAAAACCACAATTGATGCATGGACAGCCGAATCGAAAGACCGGCATCGGGTACCGGCCGAATATCTCCCGGCATTCTGCCGGGCAACCGGCAGCAGCGAGCCGATCAGGCTGCTGGTCGAGCGTGGCGGGATGTTCGCCATGCCGGGACCGGAGGCGTTACGGGCAGAGATCCAGAAATATGATGAACAGGAGCGCAAGGCACGAGCCGAAAAGCGCAAGAGACTAAAATACTTGGAAGACATGGAGAGTTAGCGATGAAGAACAGTGGATCGGTTTCCAGGGCGGAGATGGTTGCCAGAATCAAAGCTAGGCAAAAGGCGATGGTAGAGCAGGCAGTGAAAGAGCTGATGGCACTTGAGAGTAAGAGACATAAGCCGGGTAAGGAGAGTTGACCATGAGCGCACTGGTTCCAGAGATTATTCAAGGGGGTAAACTGTCTGTTGCTGAAAACAAGAGACTTTCACAGCTTGAATCAATAATTAAAGAAAATTTCACCGGATTTGTTGCTGTCGGCAACGCCCTGGCTGAGATCCGCGATAGGCGTTTATATAGACAGAGCTATAAGGCTTTTGAAGAGTATTGCCGGGATCTTTGGGACATGTCGCACCAAAGAGCTGATCAGTTGATAGCTTCAAAAACTGTTTATGATAATTTGACAACAATTGTTGTCAAAGGAGAAGCTGAAGGATCGATAGCAATCCCCCTTCCCACCAACGAAGCCCAAGCCCGCGAACTCGCCAAACTCCCACCCGAGGAACAGGTAGAAGTCTGGCAGAGTCTGGTAAATGACGCCCAAGAATCAGGCACCAAGATAACCGCCAAAGCCGTAAAGAAAGCAGTCCTCAGCTATAAGGGCGAGGCCATCGACAAGCATGTCGAGAAAACCAAGAAAGAGACCCGGGAAAACCGCACCGATTTCCAATCCCCCGAATTTGTTGAAGCCTTTGACCGGTTCTTCGATCAGGTCCGGATAGAGAGGGAGGCCAACTGGCGCTACACCTCGCGCAAAACAGTCCATAATGTCCTGCTCGGCCTGCTTGAAGTGGTCGCGGAGGCCGTCCCCGGAACCCTCGACGGCTACGGCTGCGCGATGGAACTCGCCGACCGGGAGAAGCTGAAGAAAGCCGGTTTCCGGATCTTCCGCATGGACACGAAAGCGCGAGTGATAGAGGAATATCACCATGGTGACACCTGGGTGCTGCACGTCGAATGCGCAACGCCGAAACTCCTTAATGATACCTTCAAGCAGCTGCTTGAAGACCACATGCACCTGAAGGGATGAGCATGAAAACCGTCAGCGCCAGCGAGATAGCCGCCGCACTCGATATCACCCAGAGATCCGTAAGGCGTCGAGCCGACAAGGAAAACTGGAAAATCGTCAAAAGGCGTGTTCAGGGCGGGTTTGAAATGATGTACGTCATTCGTTATTTACCGGATGACGTGCGTATTGCTTTCGCCCGCCATGACGCTACCGCTATGCTTCTGACCGGGACACCTGCAGCCCTAGCCGGTGCGGAAGCCGGAAACGAACTGGCCCAAGAACGAAAAGGAGCCGAAGAGCGCCACAAGATCGAGGTCGAGGCGCAGCTCGCCGCTTTCGGAGCACTGCCGCCCGAGAAACAGGCCATCGCCTATGCTCGTCGGGACATCATGCGAACCTGGGAAAACTTTCTTGCAGCCTCACAAGCCGAGAACCGCAAGAAAGGGACTGCCCAGTTCTGCCTGCTCTACAATCGCGGTGAGATCAGAATCGCAGACCACATCCAGGCACACGTCAAACAGGTCTCCTGGTCGACGTTGTGCCGGTGGCAGGCTGCGTTTCAGCAGGACGGCCTGCCCGGCTTGTTGCCCGGCTACTGCAATCCAAAAAAAGGCTCATCCTCGCTCAGTCCTGAGCAAAGAGATTTTATTCTGGGCATGCTGAAGGGACATCCGCACTCAACTTTTGCAACCCTGCAGCTCGCCCTCGAAGTACGATTCGGCAAAGTTCCAGGCATGAGTGCGGTTCGGCGATTTGTCAACAGCTGGAAGCAGGAGAACGCCAGCCTTCTGGAATATTGCACGAATCCCGACAAGTGGCGAAACAAGAGGCAGTTCGCCCTGGGCGATGCCTCCGAGCAGGTAGTGCGGCTTAATCAGGTGTGGGAATTTGACTCAACGCCCGCAGACGTGATGCTGGCCGATGGCCGGTATTGCCTTATAGGGGTTATAGACGTCTACTCCAGAAGGCTTAAGCTACATGTATCAAAGACATCCAGGGCAACGGCAGTGGCAGCCTTAATCCGTCGATCCCTGCTCGACTGGGGAATCCCTGAAATCGCCAAGACCGACAACGGTTCCGACTATGTCAGCCGTCATATTATCCAGGTCTTTGAGGATCTGAATATCGATCAGGTCCTGTGTCCTCCTTTTACTCCCGAAGCAAAACCGCATATTGAACGAGCCTTTAAGACCTTTGCCCACAGCTTTCAGGAAACCATGCCTGGCTATATCGGCCATTCCGTCGCTGATCGCAAAGACATAGAGGCTCGGCGCAGCTTCGCCGAACGTCTGATGGACCGGGAGCCGGAATCGTGCGTCGAAATCAGAATGACAGCCGAGGAACTGCAAAAATACTGCGATCGCTGGTGCCATGCCATCTACCATCAAAACCGGCACCACGGTCTGAATAACCGGACTCCCATCGAAGTGGCCAGGGCCTGGCAGGAGTCGATCCGCATTATCGCCAATGAACGGGCGCTGGATATCCTACTGGCCGAGGCGGCAAGCGGCGGTACCAGGATGGTCGGCAAGACCGGGGTCAGCGTCGACAATATCACCTATATCAGCGACGCACTGCCGGAAGTCGGCACCGTGGCTCGGGTCAAACTCGATCCGATTGATCTGGGCACCATTTATCTCTTCGACGCCGAGAAAGGCACCTTCTTCTGTATTGCGCAAGACCCATTACGCACCGGCATCAATCGGGCCGAGGTGGCGATGAAGGTCAAAAATGCTCAGAAGAAGCTGGTGAAAGAAGGTGCAAAAGAATTGAAACGGCTGGCAAAGGAGCAGGCCGTCGCCAATATCCATGAGGAAATTCTTACCTACCGTGAGAGCAAGATCGAAAACATCGTCGAATTCCCGGTACGCCGGGAGGCGGCGACAACGCCCGCCCTCGATCAGGCGGCGATGGCGGCGGACGCCATGGAGACCATCACCCGGCTGAACGCCGGGCCGGACCCGATAACCATATCTCTTAACGAGGAGAAACTTGCCGCCATTAAGCCGGAAAAGAAAGCGGAAAAAGTGATTCTGCTGCGCTCGGACGCCGACACCTACGATCAGATCTGGACCGAGACCAGGCGGGGAAAACGCAAGCTCACCAAATGGGAATTCGACTTTTTGAACAAGTATTACGATTCGGCAAACGGCCGGAGCTACATGGCCTTGCAGGGAGATTTAAGGAAGAAGGTCGGCCTGGAAGAACAGCATCGGGCTAATGCATAAAAGAGCGGCCGGGTGCGGTAACACCCGGCCTTAAAAGTAAAGCTTCACAACAAGGAGGAAATTAAAGCATGACCGAGAATTTTGCAATCACCAAGAACGTTAAGCGCTTTCTGCATGGCGTTGAGGTGGTCAACACACCGATCAAGGGCAGGATCGGCAACGGCCTTTTTTTTGGCCCTCCCGGTACCGGCAAGACAGATGTCGGCCAGTGGTACGCCGCGCAGAACGATGTCCCCTATATCAGGGCAAGGGACATCAGCTCACGGCGGTCGCTGCTGGCCAACATCGTGGCCGAACTGGGAGAGGCACCGGAGTTTTCCACCGACAAACTATTCAATCGAATAGTAGAGCAGCTCATTGAGCGGCCCCGGCCGATCATTATCGACGAGGTCGACTACCTGATCAGAGGTGGTGCGGTCGAGGTCCTGCGGGATATCAATGACATGACCAATACGCCGATTATCATGATGGGCATGGAGAACGTCGACGCAAAGCTTAAGCGTTTTCGTCATCTTTATGACAGGTTCACGGCCGTGGTCAAGTTCGAGCTGTTTGCTCGTGACGAGATCGCCGACCTGGCCGAGGAGATCTGCAGCGCCAACCTTTCCGAATGCGCGATCGATTACATCGCTCAGTCCGGCAAGGGCAAGCTTCGGCTGACCGCGACCTGGTTCACCAGGGCCGAGCAACTGGCCGCGAGGAACAAGCTGGAGTCAATCACCAGTGCGCATCTCAAGGCCTTCGAGGCGAGAGGGTAGCATGACAGTATTGGAACCAGTCATCGAATTTCTCATAAAACTCAAAGAGGGGAAACTGGTGTCGCTGGAGCAGGTTATCAGTGGCGCTGACCGGCCGCGCAAGCCGGTCTTGCGGGTCATGGACCGGCTGGTACGGGAAGGGAATCTGGAAGAGGTCGAGGATAACAAGGTGCCGCCGAAGTTCGGCGAGGTAGGCCGGGCGAGAAGAAATCCGACGTGGAAGATTCTGGAAAAACCGATCCTTGAAGAGTTTATCCCACAGCCAAAGCGGGACACGTTGCGTGATAAGATGTGGCGGTTGATCCGGGCTAGACGGCGCTTTACCCGGAAGGAGTTGGTTCGTCTCTCCGGCGCGGGCCTCGGCAGCTGTGAGGACTTCACCAAGCTGCTCGTTAGAGACGGGTACCTGCGGATTACCGGCAAAGACAGCCGTCAGCAGGTCTATATGCTGATAAAAGACCCTGGGCCGAAACGGCCGATAATTCCGGAGGTCAAAAACGATGCTCAGTGATTCATGTAAGGCAATCCTTCAGCGCCATGTCGATATGAAGGGCCGGGCCGAGGTGACAACCGAGCTGGGGATCAGTTCGACCACTCTTAGTCAGGTTCTCAATGATAAATACGGCGCGTCAACGGATGCGATCGAGATGAAAATAATGAAGTTTTACGGCAATGACGGTCTGGTCACCTGCCCTATTCTCGGCCAGATCGAGCCGGGGCAGTGTGCGAACACCTACCAGCGTGCTCAACGAATAACATCGGCAGGCAACCCGGCGACGATCCGGCTGTATATGGCCTGCCGTAAATGCGATTTTAGGGGGTAATACCATGTTTGCAATAGCTGAAATGGCAAAGGAAATGATTGTCAAACTGAACGAGATCCAGCCTGCGGTGAGTGTGTCCGGGATGGATGAGGCGTCAAAAAAAATCAAGGAAATGAAAATCGATTTATTGCTCATGCTGAGCAATATCACTCCCGATCATCCCTGTATGCAGCGGGTATTGATTGCACTGCGTGAGGATGTGGTGAGCAGTGGTGTTGCCCTTCATGAGTTGCTGGGCGGGGAACTTGATGATGCCGAGGAGATGAATGACGGACAGATCCAGGTGGCCATGCTGGCGGCTGAAGCGTTTGTGCTGAGGGCTCGTGATTATCTCGATTCGAAACGGAAAAGTTTTGAGCTGACTGGAGGGAAATATGGAAGAGCGTAAGAAGCAGATCCCGGAAGGATACATGGAAGACGCCAGGGGCCATCTGGTGCCGGAGTCGATGGTGAAGGATATCGACAAGATCAGGGATGAGTTGGTGAAGGCGTTGGTGGCCAAAGCGAAGGATGTCAAGGCTATGCTGCAGGTGTTTAAAAACTCGGCGTTTGAGGAGATCGAGCAGTTTATCGAGCTGTCAGCCTCGGAGTATGACACCAGCCTGGGCGGCAACAAGGGGAACGTGACGCTGATGAGCTTTGACGGCCGGTACCGGGTAATGCGGGCCGTTGCCGAGTCGTTTGTCTTTGATGAGCGGCTGCAGGTGGCGAAGGACTTGATCGACCAATGTCTCAATGAGTGGACCGCTTCGTCCGGGCCTGAACTGAAGGCCCTGGTGAACGACGCCTTCTCTGTCGATCGGGCGGGTAATGTCAACGCCAAGCGGATCCTTTCCTTGCGGAAATTCAATATCGAGGATGAGCGGTGGCTGCGGGCCATGGCCGCGATCAACGACAGTCTTACTGTTGCCGGCAGTCGGGAGTATGTGCGGATCTACGAGCGAGTGCAGGATACCGACCGCTGGGAGCAGATCCCCCTTGACGTTGCGGGGGTGTGATTATGGCATCGATCGATACCAAAGAGGCAGGCGTGCGGCGGATGGCGGTTATCACCTCAGCCTGCACCGTGGCGGATTGTCCGCTGGAATGTGTCTGTGTGAGCATGATCACCGATCCGACGAAGAAGGTTACGTGTGGGCATTACCTGGGCTCGTATACGAATGGTAAAGGGTCGGCTGTTAACTGCGGATATCTGGGGAGGTAGATCATGAAAGAACTGAGGCCATTGGTAGTGACAGTCAGTTTTAAGGTTTTGGTCGATATGAATGAGCTGCTCGAAGATTTCAGCACTAACACGAATATCGGCGAAATCAGAAAAAACGTGGGGATGTTTTTGAGAGACGAAATCAACAAAGAAACTATGAATCCTGGAGACGAATTCTCGGTACCTGGTTTCGATGAAATTGTTGCGAATCTGCAAGAATGGGATTTTGTCACGTCCAAATAACAAAGCGAAACCCCGGCATGCCGGGGTCATCGGAGGGTGGTTCCTCCGGTTTGAAAAGCAGCCTGAACGGAGGGTTTGAGGTGAAAGCTAATCGAATAAGGCCAGGATCGAAAATGATTCTGTTTAGCAATATCGGCGGTCAGGAGTATGTCGTTGAATTCCTTAAACGGGATCCGAGGCAAAGCGGCAGGCCTGCGAGAAACTATGTCAGGGGTGATGCGTTTGCCGGGCTGAATGGCCCTGACGATGACGGTACCGTCGTCTTGAGCGACCAAGAGATTGCCAAAAATTGCCGGTTGCACCAAGAGAATGGAGGTAAGTGATGGTGAAAGAAGAGACAAAACAAAAGCCAGGGAGAGACGTACCCGTCGAACTCCCAGGCTGTATCGCTTACCCAGCAGGATCAGGCTGTCCTGTGGAATGGTGCCGCAAGGCAAGAGGAGACTGGTGCAAGGATTGGCGTACCGGAAAAATCTGCCAGTGGAAAAAGATATGAACGGAACATGCCAAACATGCGGGACCGTCGCACCGATCGAATGGTTCCTCTCCGAGACCGAACACCGGCAGCTCTGCGGTGTCCTGGTCGATCTGCCGAAGGAAATTCAGCCTGTAGTCTTCCATTACCTCAGCCTTTTCCGGCCTGTGGCTGGTCGGGCCATGCAGACCAAAAAGGCAACCAGGCTGCTGACTGAAATTAAGCAGCTGGTTGCCGCCGGTCATGTCGAGATCGATCATAAGGTCGCTCGTCCGTGCCCGCCCAGGATCTGGGTGCAGGCAATTGAGAAGATGGTCGAGCAGCGTTTCCGTCTAACTTTACCGATGCCGAATCATAATTATCTGAAATCGATCGCCTGGGATATGGCCGATCAGGCCGATTCCCAGGCCGAACGAAACAAGGGGCCGGTCAGCCGAACCGCCAATAACAACCGGGTACCGACAGCCATCTCGAATCCGCTGGATCAATATGTCCAAGGCTTGCGGGATACCAAACCGACCGATGAGGAAATGGAAGAATGGAAAGTAAATCGGATGAAATGAAGTGCGGCGGCTGCGGAGCTGTTGCAGTGATCGATGAGAGTCTCTGCCCTGCTTGCTCGGCTCAACTTCTTGGCGGTGCAATGCAATGGACTGACGATGTGTCGACCGTTCAGGAGGTGACCAAATAATGCCGCCGACAACAGCTCAGCGTCAAAAGATCCATATCGCCAAGAAGGAACTCGGCATCACCGACGAGATTTACCGGGATATTCTCAGCTTCAATTTCAAGGTCAAATCTTCGTCAAACCTTTCTCCATTTCAAGCCGACAAGTTGCTCGAAATCTTCAAGGCTAAGGGCTGGAAGGCGCGGTCATCAAAAAAGATGTCGCCAAAATACGATGACCCTCAGCATCGGAAGATCGTAGCCATGTGGATCACCATGGCAAAGGCAAAGGTTATCCGCAATTCATCCGATCGCGCCCTGCAGGCGTATGTTAAACGAGTGACCCACATCGACAACCTCAAATGGTGCGATGGTGCCGATTGCCACATCCTGATCGAAAGCCTGAAAGCCTGGGGGCTTCGTGAAGGCGTGGATTTTACTGAGAGGGAATTGAGATGAGCTACTCGATTGACGATCTGCCGGATGACTGCCTGCCCGAAATTGATGAGCTGAACGGCGATCTGCGGATGCTGGCGGAAAAGGTCGGAGTGCGGACGGCGCTGGAGATCTCGGAGCTATTCAACGGTACAACCGCCTGCTTTTTCGGCCACAAGCGGCATTTGAACCGCTGGCGGGATAAGCAGCTCCGGGCGCGATACGATCGCGGCGGCATTTCCGTTACCGAGCTGGCCCGCAAGTACAACCTCAGCGAGCGCCATGTCTACACGATCCTCGGGCAGCAGCCGGGCGAGGATCGTCAGATGAAACTGTTTTAACAAATTCCTTCCAGATGGGGTGGCCAAACACCACCCCTTCCTTCCCCGCTTTAAAACTCCTGAAGTAATTCAGACTGACCCGCCTCTCCCGTAATCCCCTATAAGTTACCACAGACATTCTGATCTCCGCCTGGTTGCCGGGGTGGTCCAAACCTGGACCGCTCCGGCTGCCTGGTTCACAGTTCAAGGACAATGGGGGAAGCGTGAAGGGACAACGCACATATCCAAACATTTACGACCGCTACTTCCAGGTGTCTGCCCTGGAGTTCTTTTATCAAATCTTGCCGTGGCAGTGGTTCAAGGCCCAGGGTATCGCCGAATCGTCACTTAATCCGGAAGCGGTCTCCCCGGTGGGGGCGTTCGGTATCATGCAGCTGATGCCGGGTACTGAGTCAGACATGGCTAAAAAGCTCGGCACCGTTCCTTCCCCACTGCCTCATAACAACATTCGGTTCGGCATCGCCTACGATCGGCAGTGCTGGAATATCTGGAAGAAGGAAGACGGCATCGAGCGGATCCGCTTCATGCTCGGCAGCTATAACGCCGGGCCTGGTCATATCATCAAAGCTCAGAAGATTGCCACACTTGCCAATCTGCCCTCCGACAAATGGCAGTCCATCACCATGGCCCTGCCGGAAGTGACCGGCCGTCATTCGAAGGAAACCATCGACTATGTAGCAAAAATCGAGCGGCTTTACGAGCAGCTCACAACCAGGGAGAAGACAGCATGAAGGGATGGAAAACCTGGCTTGCCGCCGCGTGTACGGCCGGTCTTGGCGTGGTGAGTTTGATGAACGGTGACACCGCCACCGGAATGCAACAGCTGACAGCGGCGCTGGCCTTGATCGGTATCGGCCACAAGATCGAGAAGGCGAAACAATAAATGGATCAGTTCGACCAGGCTCAGGAGTTGGATGCCCAGTTTCTAAAACAGGCGTTGTCCCTGCAGGCACGGGTTGCGGGTTTTTCCGGAGTGTCCAGGACAAACTGTATCGATTGCGGTGACGAGATCCCCGAAGCACGTCGAACGTTTTTGCCGGGAGTCAGCCACTGTGTTGATTGTGCCACAAAGCTAGAGGAAATCGAAAGGAGGAGACGATAGTGTCACCGGCAGAGATCACCGCCCTTTTAAACTCACTATCTACCCTGGTAGGCGTCACCGGCACAACGCCGATCATGACGCTCTGCCTTGGGGTGTTGCTCGGCCCTTGGCTTGTGCTGGTCATTATCTCAATTTTCCAGCATAGGCGATTCGAGGCAGTGGTGACAATGTACAACAACAATTTTGCCCAGGTTGAAGGGATTAAAGACTTGGCCGGAAATTACAGGGAAATGGCGAAAGACGATCGCGAAACGGTGGTCTGGGCCGCCGCCGAAGTGCAGGCGCTGCGCTCGGCTATCGAGGGGAATATGCACTGCCCACTCATCCGCAAAAACGCAAAGCCAAAGGATATCCAAGATGAGTCATGAAAGGTTGATGATGCAGGGCAAGCTGGCAGGCCTCAAGGCCAAGCGCACCCAGCTGCAGATGAAAGGCAAGGGACTGTGCCGGTCGATAGCTCCGGCAATCAACCCGCACCTGCTGGAGATCGAGGACATGGAGATTGCTTTGGCCGCACAGCAGATGGATGAGCTGGTCATGGTCCAGGCGGACCTGCTCTCGGTCAACACCCAGATCCACTCACTGGAGAAAGCCCTTGGCAACTAAAGGCGACAAGGCGGTGCTCGGTCACCAGGCGCAGCGGCTATATGCGGACGGCCATAACCTGTCGGCGATCGGCGAGCAGCTGGGCGTCTCGGTAACGAGCCTTGCCCGGTGGAAGGCGGATAGCAAAGACCCGAACCAGACCATGGACGAGTGGGACCGGGCGAGGAGCCAGAAGCGCGGCAACATCCAACGGCTGCGTGATCTCTTTGAAGATCAGCTTGCTCACCTGGAGGAATGTACTCCCGAGAATCGCACCGCCCAGAAGATGGACGCATTAGCCAAAATGGGCGCGCTGCTCGAGCGCTGGGACAAAATGGAGAAGGCGCACAGGGTGGCCGAAGAAGTTGTCACCGAGATCAAGAAAGAAAAAGGCGGGCTGTCCGATGCTACGGTTGACGACATTCGCAGGCGTATCCTGGGCATAGGTGAATGATGGAAATCGGCGCGCGCATAAAAGACCGGACCCCGGCCGTCCTGCTGCCATATCAGCAACGGTGGGCAGCAGACAATGCCACGGTCAAGGTATGCGAGAAGTCGCGGCGGATCGGTTTGTCCTGGTCCGAGGCCGCTGACAATACGCTCTATGCCGCATCCGCCGCCGGTGATGACGTCTGGTATATCGGCTACAACAAGGACATGGCCGAAGAGTTCATCAACGACTGCGCGGCCTGGGCCAAACACTATCAATTCGCTGCCGGTGCCGTCGAGGAGTCGGTGCTGAAAGATGAAGACAAGGACATCCTGATTTTCCGGATCACCTTCGCCTCCGGCAATCGGATCGTCGCCCTTTCCAGCCGCCCGAACAACCTGCGCGGCAAGCAGGGTCGGGTCATAATCGATGAGGCAGCATTCCACGACAACCTTGCCGAGCTGTTGAAAGCAGCGCTGGCTCTTCTCATGTGGGGTGGCCAGGTCAGGATCATCTCTACCCATGATGGTGACACAAATCCCTTTAACGAGCTGGTGAATGATATCCGCGCCGGGCGCAAGCCATACAGCCTGCATCGAATCGATTTCGATGACGCTTTAAACGAGGGTTTATACAAGCGGATCTGCATGCGCAAAAAGAGCGTGTGGAGCGAGGAGGCACAAAAGGCCTGGCGGGCGGAGATTGTTACCTCCTACGGCGATGACGCCCAGGAGGAACTTTTTTGCATACCTGCTCAAGGCTCAGGCACATACCTTGCCCGCACCATGATCGAGGGATGTATGTCGGATGAGATCCCGGTCATCCGCTACGGCCAGACCGACGAGTTCAACGAAATGAGTGAAGAGCATCGGAGCAGTGTTATCGAAGCCTGGTGCGAAGATGTGTTGGAGCCTTTGCTGGCAGGACTCGACCCAAACCGGCAGACCGTCTTCGGCGAGGATTTTGCCAGAACCGGCGATCTGACCGTTATCCTGCCCCTGCAGGAAACCCAGGGGGCAACCTGGCGGGCGGTCTTCTTGCTCGAACTGCGCAATATGCCTTTCCATCAGCAACGCCAGATCCTGTTTTTCATCATCGACCACTTGCCCAAGTTTCACCATGGCGCACTCGATGCTCGCGGCAACGGTCAATACCTGGCTGAAGTCGCCATGCAGAAATACGGCATCGAAAAGATATCCCAGGTGATGCTGTCGGAAGCCTGGTACCGGGAAAATATGCCGAAGTACAAAGCAGCCTTTGAAGATAAGTCAATCCTGCTGCCAAAAGACGCAGACGTGATCGAGGATCACCGGGCCTTCAAAGTCATCAACGGGGTAGCCAAGCTTCCTGCAACCAAAAACACCGGACAGGATAATACCAAGCGACACGGAGACTCCGGAATAGCCGGGGCGATGGCGGACTTTGCCATTAGGCAGGAAGGCGGGGAAAAGTTAATTGAATTCGAATCAACCGGCAGACGGTGCGCAAGCTTCGATATGTCCGGGTTCATGGGGCGGTAAATATGGCAGAAACAACGCAACAGCAAACCCGGGGCGCGGTGCCGATAGCCGACGAAATCGCGGTCATCACCAAGGACATCGACATTACCGAGGGCTATTTCCTCGACAACCCGGACAGCACGGTCCTGACTGAATCGAAAGGCAAAGGGCTGAAGCTCTATGACGAGGTCGATCGTGATGCGCATTCCGGCTCGGTCCTGCAGACCAGGTACCTGGCCGTTGCCGGTGAGAAATGGGAAGTCACTCCCGGCGCCGATGACGATCGTTCTCGGGAGATCGCCGCTTACGTCACCAAGGTATTAAAAAACTGCAACCTGCTGCAAGCGGCCCAGGAGCTGCTGCAGGGCATCCTGTACGGCTACTATGTCGGTGAGATCATGTGGGTGGAACTGGATAAGAAAATTGTCCCGGCCAGGATCCTGGCCAAGCACCCCAGGCGCTTCGGCTTTTCCAAGGCGCGTGAACTGCGGATGCTGACCAAGGCCCAGCCCCGCGAGGGTGAGGCGGTACCGGAGCGCAAGTTTATCGTCTTCTCGTACGGCTCAAGCGACAACCCTTACGGCAAGGCCCTGGGCCAGCGCCTGTGGTGGCCGGTGTGGTTTAAAAAACAGGGCATTCGGTTCTGGCTCATCTTCCTGGAAAAATTCGGCATGCCCACAGGTGTCGGCAAGTATCCTGCCGGTGCCAAGGATGCCGACAAGAAGACTTTAAAAGACGCGGTCGCGGCCATCCATTCCGAAACCGGCATCATCATTCCGGACACGATGGTAGTCGAGTTGATGGAGGCGTCGCGCGGCGGCACTGTCACGTATGAATCGCTCTGCGACTACATGGACCGGCAGATCAGCAAGGCTGTCCTCGGCCAGACGCTGACCACTGAAATGTCATCCAGCGGCGGTTCGTATGGGGCCTCTCAGACCCACGATGGGGTACGCCAGGATATCAAAGAGGCGGATGCCGGGATGCTCGCCGAGTGTTTCAACGAGACGCTGATCAAGTGGCTGGTCGACTACAATTTTGCCGGAGTCATCGACTATCCGAAGTTCGGCTATATCACCGAAAAAGAGTCGGTCTTGAAAGAGCTGGCCGAACGCGATGCGATCCTGGTCGGCAAGATCGGCGTCAAGGTGGCTCCCGACTATTGGTACAAAACCTTCAACCTGCCGGAGCCCGAGGGTGGGCCTACCGTTATCACGCCCGTTACCGGCTATGCTCCGCCTGAATTTGCCGAAAAGGCGATTGTGGAGAGCAAGAAAATATTCTCGCCCGCACAGCAGGCGCTGGAGGATCAGGGCGCGGCCTCGACCGGCACTGACCCGCTTGCCGGAAATGAAAAACAGATTTTGAAAATCGTCCGGGCGGCAAACAGCTATGAAGAGGCAATGGATGGGCTGCTGGCCTTTTATCCTCAGATGGATGTCAGCCGCCTGCAGATCGGGCTCGATAACGCCATGATCAATGGCCAGCTGCTGGGCCGCAAGATGGTGCAGGATGGCGCTTGATAAATCATTCAAACTGCCCATGCATGGGGCACAGGCCTTCTGGCGCGACAAGGTCCAGCTGGAAGCGGATGAGTTCAAGGCTCTCGCCGATGAAGTCAAGGGCCGGGCCTTCGCCGTCTCGGGCATTGCCAAGGGCGATGAGCTGAACACGGTTTTTCAGGCGCTGCAGCAGGCAATTGACGAGGGTACCAGCTTTGCCCAGTTTCGGGAGGATTGCGAAGAGATCTTTGCCCGGCGAGGCTGGCATGGCAAGACCCCATGGCGGGTGGCCAATATCTTCCAGACCAATATCCAGACCGCCTATAACGTCGGGCGCTATGACCAGCTGCAGGCCGAAACGGATGTCCTGCCCTACTGGATGTATGACGCCATTAACGACGGCGTTACCAGGCCAACCCACCGGGACATGGACGGCAGGGTCTATCCGGCCAACCATCCGATCTGGAATAGCTGGTATCCGCCCAACGGCTACGGCTGTCGGTGCTCGGTGTCAGGTCTGACACAGGACCAGGTGCAGGCGAGGGGCTTGAATCTCGCCACGGAGAACCCCGCGACCGGAGAAACCGAGCTGGTGAATACCGGCACCGGGGCGGTGCGGGCGACGGCGCAGGTCACCCCGGATAGGGGTTTTGATAACAACCCGGGCAAGGACTGGTGGCAGAACACTGAAAAGATCATCCGCGAGCGGCTGAAAAACTACCCGCCGGAGCTGGCTAAATTGGTCGAGGCGGAACTTGGAGAATTTTTGGAGAAGAAAACGCCGTAAATGCCCTGTAAGCGAATTTACCGGGGGTGCGCTTGGTCGTGCAGGATAAGGGGCGTCCGTCAAGCACAGAAAAAATTAAACATGTTTTAAACACACATTCCGATGATCAGCCCAGGCATAAAAATAGATGACCGCGAATTGCAGAAGGTCTGCACCAAGATCGTCCAGCGAGGCGCAAACAAGAAGGACGGACTGCGCATCATCGGCGCGATCGCCCGGGAGTCCATCCGCTACAACTTCAGGGCGGGTGGCAGGCCGAATAAATGGGTGGCCTCAAAGCGGGTAACCGGCAAGCGCGGCCAGACGCTGCGCAAGAGCGGCCGGCTGCAGAACTCGATCACCTCGACCATCGCCGGGGATCGGGTCATTGTCGGCACCAATGTGATCTATGCCGCCGTCCATAATTATGGGGCCAAGAAGTTTTCCTTCGGCACGGTGGTGGCGAAGATCCCGGCGCACAGCAGGAAAAACCCGGCGGGCGATATCAAAGCCGGTCGGAAAAAGGTGGCGGGCGGAGTGAGCTTTGTCCGGGCCCACACCAGGACGATGAAGCTGCCCTGGGGCGATATCCCGGCCCGGGAGTTCATGGTGCTGCAACAGGAGGATATTGTCTCGATCGAAGCGGCAACTGCAAAACACATCATAGGAGGCTGAGAAGCTGAAATGCCAAAGTTTAAAGGGTTTGACGATTTCATAGAGATTTTTCGGGGCGGCAGGCAGGTGGATTCGGCCGGGGTGGAGCGTGACGGCAATGCAATTATCGATAAGGCGGTTATCGCCTTCTCCGCCGCAAAACATGAACCGCCGCTGGTGGTAGGGCACCCGAAGGACAACAGCCCCGCCTTTGGCTGGGCCGAGGCACTGAAGAGCGTGATCCAGCCGGACGGCACCAAGGTGCTGCTGGCCAAATTCAAAGAGGTCGCTCCGGAGTTTGAAGAGCTGGTCAAAGCCGGACGTTACAAAAAACGCTCAGCCGCCTTTTATCCGGACGGCAGCTTGAGGCACGTCGGCTTTCTCGGGGCGGTACCGCCTGCGGTCAAAGGCCTTGCCGATCTCAAGTTTAATGAGGGGGAGCCGGTATCGTTTGAGTTTTCCGACTATCGGGCGGGTGTGATTGCCCGGTTGTTCGGTCGACTGCGGGAATATCTCATTGAGGAAAAGGGGGTGGAGGCAGCGGACAGGATTGTCCCTGACTGGGATGTCGACACCCTGAAAGAAGAGGCGCTCCGGGATGAACCGGCGCTCTCGATGTATAGCGAACGAAAACAAAAGGAGGTCGATGTGACTGGACCAGCAACAGCAACAGCAACAGTAACAACCTTTAGCGAGGCGGACATTGAAGCTGCTCGAACGAAGGCTCAGAAAGAGGGACGCGAGGCGGCAGCCGCCGAATTTGCCGAGAAGGAACGTACCCGGCTGGAAACGGTGGCCAAAGAAGCCATTGCCGCTTTCTGCAAAAAGCCGGTGGCGGAAGGCGGTCCCCTTCCTGCCTGGATCGATGGCGGACTGAAAGAGTTCATGGAAGGCCTCATCGATTCCCCCGCCACCATCGAGTTTGCCGAAAACGGCGCGCAGGTCAAAAAGTCCAGCCTGGACTGGTTCACCGGTTTTATCGGCGGCTTGCCGGAAGCGGTGAAGTTCAAGGAACATGCCCAGGGTGAAGATCTCCCCGAAGATGGCGACTACATGGAGATCGCCAAGCGGGCCACAGAATTTAAAGAGGCAGAGGCCAAGGCCGGGCGCACCATCTCTATCACCCAGGCGGTTGCTCATGTGGTGAAGGGCACGGGCAAATAACAGCGAAAGCAACGCAGGGGGCGGCATCCCCGCCCTTTTAAAAAATCGAACAAGGAGAGGTCATGAAGCCAAAACTCACAGAAAATTTCACCGCAGGCGCGGCCATTGCTCCACACCGCATCTGTAAACCGGGTGCCAGCGACGGCCTGGCCGCTCAGGCAGCTGCCGTAGGCGACTTCTCTTTCGGGGTCTCCGACTCCCTGGGGGCGGCAATCAACGAACGGGTCGATATCCATACCATGGGCGTGGTCGACGTCGAATACGGCGGTGCTGTCACCCGTGGGGCGCTCTTGACCAGCGATGCCGATGGTAAAGCGGTCACGGCGGTGGCCACCAACCGGACTATCGGCGTCGCCAGGGTCTCCGGAGTCCTGGGCGATATCGGCAAGGTGCTGCTTGCACCCGGTACCGTCTGATAAATAAGGCCGGAACGCAAATTTAGGGGCTGATTTCGCTTCAGCCCTAAAACAACCAACAGTAAGGGAGTAAATCATGCCAGCACCTTTCCCGATAGACCCGGTCTTGATGGCCATCGTCATCGCCTTTCGCAATACGGAGTTGATCGCCGATGAGGTCCTGCCCAGGGTCCCGGTCGGCAAGCAAGAGTTCAAATGGCTCGAACATTCAATGGCTGAAGGATTCACCGTGCCGGACACCAAAGTCGGTCGGCAGTCGCAGCCCAACCAGGTGACGTTCTCCGCCACCGAAAAAACCAGTGCAACCGAAGATTACGGCCTCGATGATCCGATCCCGCAAGCGGATATTGACAACGCTCCGGCCAACTATGACCCGGTCGGCAGAGCGGCCGAGGGTATCATGGACCTGGTCGAGCTGGACCGCGAAGTGCGGGTGGCCGCGAAGGTCTTTAATGCAGCGACCTACGGCGCCAATAATAAGGTAGCCCTGGTCGGGCAGGATCAGTTCAGCGACTATGTCAACTCCGATCCGATCGGCGTTATCACCGGGGCGCTCGACAGTATGATCATGCGCGCCAATATCATGACAATCGGCCGGTCGGTGTTCAGCAAGCTGGCAACACATCCGCAGATCGTCAAGGCGGTCCACGGCAATGCAGGCGATGCGGGGATAGCCACCCGGAGGCAAATGGCCGATCTGTTCGAGCTGGAGGATATCTTCGTCGGGTCCGCCTGGGTCAATACCGCCAAGCAGGGCCAGGCAATGTCTCTTGCCCGCACCTGGGGCAAGCACCTGACCCTGATCCATCGCAACAAGACGGCGGACACCAGGTCCGGGGTGACCTTCGGCGTGACCGCCCAGTTCGGCACCCGTGTTGCCGGGCAGGTCGAGGATAAGGATATCGGCCTTCGCGGCGGCAAGAGGGTCCGGGCCGGGGAGTCGGTGAAGGAAGTCATCACCGCTGCAGACCTTGGCTACTTCGTGCAAAACGCGATCGCGTAATTCTTAAAATTAAACGAAGGGCGGGGTCTCGAGCCCGCCCCTTTCCACCAGGTAAGGAGTCATAGACATGGCCGAAAACGAAAAGGAATACATCGTCGCATCGCCGATCATCTACAAAAAGAAGAGGTACGAGGTTGACGAGCCGGTAACGATGGATGAGGAAACAGGCGGGCCGCTGCTTGATCATGGTTTTTTGAAAGAAGTCCCCGCCGAGCCCGAAAAGAAAACCAAAGGTGCCAAGAAACCCGAAGAAGGTAAATAACCATGAGCTACGCCACCCTGGACGACTTGAAAAAAGCCCTCAACGAAGCGGTGCTGATCGACCTCACCGATGATGCCGGGAGTGGCGTGATTGATATGGATGTCATTGACAACAGCCTGGAAGCAGCCGACGTCGAGATCGATGTGTATCTCGGCGATCGGGGATACGGCCTGCCGCTTGCACCGGCCCCTCCCATCGTTGCCAAGTTGGCGGTCGATCTGGCGGTCTTCAATCTCTATTCCCGCCGTCAGGGTCCACCCGATCACTGGCAGGCCAGATACAACAATGCCATCAAGATGCTGACCAAGATCCAGGCCGGAGAGATCGGTCTTGGCAGCGGCGATCCGAAGTCCTCGGAAAGCGACAAGGCCGAGGTTGTGAGCAACGACAGGATCTTTACCGGCCATACTTTAAAGAACTTTTAACGGCCCATGAAAACCTTGTTAACAAACTGCAAAACCAGGCTGCGGGCGGAGATAGCCTACATCCGGAGCAGTGATATTTATATCACCGAGGATATCCGCCTGATCCGCAATTCCGGCAGCTATCCTGCGATCGGCCTGAAAGACGGCGGCGTGCAGTTTGCCGCACTCGCCGGGGACCAGGATGAAGATACCCTGCAGCTGACCGCCGCCGCCTATGTCTCGCTGCAGAAACAGGAGGCTATGCTGATCGGCGCCGCCGGGCAGAAAGGGGTTTTGGACATTGCGGAAGATATTATCGCCGCCTTGAAAGATTATACATTTGCCGGCGTCTACGATAGCGCTCTGCCGCTCTCCCAGGGTGAGTCGGAGATTCTGGAAGATGAGGGTCGGGCGATCATGATGGTGTCGGTTGTGATGCAGTTTACCCGTTTTACCTAAAGTTAAAAAGTAGGAGGATTTGCAGCAATGACAAAAGAAATTACAGGTCGACAGTTTGTCTGTGCCTTTAAGAAAGCGGCTGCATGGCACACTCCGGTAGCCTGCGGGGCGGGTGATGGTCTGCTTATCACCTCGGACGGCATCAAGGCGACCATCGCTCAGGAAATGGATGACAGCGCAGGGCAACCCTGGGTTACCGACATCGATCTTGGCGAGATGACAACCGCTGGATCGCTCGACGCTTATATGCGCTATGAGGGGATGGATGTCTTGCTAGCTGCGGTTATGGGCCAAGCTCAGGTCCCGGCCCTCGTGGTAGGCAGCACGGCCTACAGCAACACCTATGACATGAAGACCGAGATTATCGGCATCTTCGGCACGCTGGCAGAGCAGAAACTGACCGACGTCGCATGGGAATACCCTTCCGTGAAAGTCCATGGTTTCAAGCTGGCGGGCGAGATGAACAAGCCATGCACGGTCGGCTTCGAGTTGATCTGCGACACCTTGGTCCGAAACAGTGTCACCAATACGGTAGGTACCCTGGCTGCGGTCGCGCCTCTCAAGGGCAACCGGGTCATCATGAACAAGGATACCGTCTTTCGCATCAACGATCAGAGCGGCGCGGCGCTTGGCGTGGGAGATATCGTCAATCCGGCAAGCTTTGAGCTTACCGTCACCCGGCCGATGGATTCCGGCGCGGTTGCCGGGCAGGATGGCGTTGCCGAACCGGATGACAACGGCTTTCCGGTAGTTACTCTGACGCTGAAGTTTCCTCGGTACAACGAGGCCAACAATGCTTTTTTCTCCAGCTGGGCGGCGGGTACGCCCAAGAAAATGGATATCACCTTCACCGGCAAACTGATCAGTGACGGGCAGTATTACACTTTCAGAGTGCTTTTTCCGCATCTGCGGGTCGTGGATCCGGAGGCCCCGCTGTCGGGTGCTGGGAAGATCCCCTTCACCATGAAGCTTAGTGCTGTGGGTGCAAGTGCCGCTCCTCTTGGCATGACCACCCTTACCGCACCGATGCGGATCGAGGTTATCAATAAACGTACCACCAACCCTTTGGCATAAGTCACGATCATGGATGAATTAAAACTTGCCGACATCATCGACACCCGAGACGAACAGCCGCCGATCTGGGTGGCCTATCCCGGCTCGAAAACATTTCAGGTCCTGGTCCGGCCCATCGGCGGCAAACAGCAGGAACTTATGCAGGCGGCAACCGAGCCGCAATGGGACCTGGCGGTAATGAAAAAACGTCAGGTGCTCAATGCCGAAAAGTATTTGGAGCTGTTCGGTGGCCATGTGGTGGTCGACTGGCAAGGCCTTACGGTCGAGGACGTGCGGCGCTTGGTCCTGGTCGACAACTGGAAGAAGATAAAAGGCTTCAAGGGGGAGATCGCTTTCGATCGCGCATCGAGACAACTCCTCATGACCTGGTCGCCCGCTTTCACCGCCTGGCTCAACCGGGTCACTTTCGACATTGAGCGCTTCAATGCCGAGCGGGAGGCCGAGGCCGAAAAAAAGTAATGGCGGCGTTGCAGTTCACCCTCGACTATCCGAGTGTCAATTGCAGGCAATGCCGCCAAAATTTAGAAGAAGACGAGATTGAGCCGGAATGTGCAGGCCAGGGATGGCCAAATATCGAGGGTGCCATGGATGGCACAGGAGTGACCGACGGCCAGGACACAGGAGCGACCGGTGATTGTCCGGTTAATAGCTGGGACATGCCGACCAGACAATTGCTGGCCCTGTATGACCGAGTTTGCCCCTGGGGCGATCTGATCATGTCGGCCGTACCTCAGGCAATGGATGATCTGGAGATTGCCCCGGTCGATCGCCGTTTAGCCAGGCGCTGTCTGGTCGGCATCCATCGAACCGTAAAACAACATCAACAACAGACTGCAATCGAATAAGCCATGTCGCAAACCAACGCCAAAGTAGCCATAGAGCTGTATGTCGACGATAACGGCACCCTGCGGATAAAGGAGTTTTCCGGCAAGGCTCAGGAAGAATTCCGCAAGGTCGAACAGACCGGGGCCGGGGCTGCAGACAAGCTTAAATCTGCCTGGGAGAGTGTCAAAGGGGCGTGGGTCGAGATTGTCGCCGGGGTTATGGCCATGCGTGAGGCGTGGGATATGGCCAATATAGCGGCAAAGGCCGAACAGCAAAAAAGGTCCTTCGACTCGCTGGCGGCATCCTACGGAAGCAACGGCGATAAAATTGTCGCTGATTTGAAACGGGTCTCCGCTGGCACCGTCGATACCATGACCCTGATAAAAAATGCCGGTACCGCCATGATGATGGGTATCGCTCCGGATGACGTGGTGAAGCTTCTGGAAATTGCCAGAGCGACGGCCAAAATGACCGGACAATCCACCGTCACGGCCTTTGAGGATATCTCTCTGGCGGTTGGCCGTCAGTCAAAAATGATCCTGGATAACCTCGGCATTATCCTCGATGTCGAAAAAGCCAACGAGGAATACGCCAAATCTCTCGGGAAGACGTCTATCCAGCTCACCGACACCGAACGCAAGCAGGCGTTTATGACTGCTACCTTGAAGGCCGGTGGCGAATTAATGGATAAACTCGGCGTCCAGACAGATACCAACGCAGATAAGCTTGAAAGAATGACTGCGACTTTCAACAACATCAAGGAAGCGGTAGGTGGCGGGTTAATTAGGGCTTTTAGTTTTCTCGAGGGAACTTTTACAGCGGTGGCAGCTGCATCTCTTGCGGTGTCCGGCGGTATTTTCAAAATCATCGAAGGTGCGGCCAGCCTCACCGATAAGCTGCGACTAACCAGCGGTGCGGCTGCAGAATGGAAGATAAATGCCGAAGCTGCTTTTGGTGCGGCGGAGGAACTGGCGCTTAAATCCGACCGGGCATTCAAGGATATGCGAGGTTCCAACTCCGAAATGATCAAAGGGATGGAGGATTATCGGAAAAAGATAAATCAAGCCACAACATCCTTGGAAGAACAGGAGAAAGCCCGGCAGAAAATTCTCGATAAGCATAAGTCGGAAGCAGAAGAAAAAGCCGCCGCAGAGCGGGAAATGTATGAAGAGGCTGGATTTGGAGCGGAAAAATATTTCACCGAGGAAGCAAACGAACTGATCAGGAAGTCCATCCGCTGGAAACAGGCCGGAGCCGATATCTATGAGGTCGAACAGTGGCTATACGATGAAATTGGCAAACTCGCTGCCGACGCCTATGAAGAAGGCGAATTGGCTGCAGGGCTGGCCATGACGAGGATGCAGGAGCAGTCTGGCACCTTGGCAGAACAGTTTGCCCAAAAAACGGCAGAGATGAACAATCAACTCGCTGCCGTGGGAGTAAAGGCTGATGACCTGAACGGCAAAGAGATCGGTCTGACCGCGTACTTTGACGGCCGCGCGGTGGTCACCGGCATCGATGGCCTGATCACCAAGTTTGAGCAGTTGCGCATGGCTGCGTCCGCCGCTCCAGCCGCTCCCTCCTCATCCTCTGCTCCCTCAACCGGCAGCTACGAGAACACCGACTCATCCATGTCGGCGTCGGAGGTGGCGGCGGCTGAAGCTGCTTACAGCGGCAAAAACGCCCGAGGCGGCGTCACCGTCAATATCAACCAGCAGGTGTCCCGCTCCGATGTGACATCCATTGTCAGCGAGCAGCGCCGCCTGGAGGCCAGATCATGAACCCTCGTTTTGTGCTCGGCGCAAATAGTCTGCAGTTTACCCGAGGAATCCGCTATCCGGTTTCACGGCCGGTGGAAAAGATCCAGGTGATCGACCGCACCGGCGGCGGCTCGCTGCAGGTTGAGGAGCTGGGAATAGCCATCCGCACCTTCCCAATCGTGTTCAGATCACTGCCGCTCGCCGATTACCAGGCCCTGATAACCTGGCATAACACGATATGCAACGGTGCCGCGAACCCATTCACCTATTATGACGAAGAGGGCATTGCTCATACTGTTCGGCTGCTGACCACCACGATTGATTTTCCCGAAACCTCCTATCATCGGTTTGCTGGAGAGCTGCTTCTTGAGGTTGTGGGATGAGAACCGATCTGACCGCATCATTTATCAGCGCCAAGAACGCTGCTTTCCGGCGACCTCGGCAGCTGCTGGTCTTTAAATTTCCGGATGCCGGTAACGTCTATCTCTCTGACCAGCCGTTGGGTGCCGCCGATGGCCTGAGCAATGAGTATCAGCCCCTGGTGGAGAACTGGGGAGAGCTGCAGGATTCGGCGGGAGACGCCACGGCCGCAGATAACGGCGAGATCCGGCAGATGACCCTGACCCTGTGGAATGGCGGCGCTCACCCTTTCTCCGATTACTTCCTGGCCGAATATCCCGAAAACGTCGAGGTGGAGCTGTATCAGTGGTTTGCCGGCCTGGCCGAATCGAGCAAGGCCTTGATCGATCGTTTTGTGGTCCAGGACCCTATTGAATTTGACGAGGCAAGCAGGCTGTTGACCCTCGACCTGGTCTCCCTGTCCATCCGTTACGACCAGCCCTGCGGCGAGCTGATCACTCGGGAGGCCTGGCCCTATGCTGCAGATAGCGATATCGGCAAGGGTATCCCCGTAGCCTTCGGCAACACCGGTAGAGTGCCTGCGCTCAAGGCTAAAACAGTGCAGCGGCTGCGCCTCAAGGGTTCGATCCTGAAGGGCACGATGGTCCTGCCGGTCTACGAAAATCTGGACCAGCTGCTCTTCCCCACCTCGGGCACCGTACTGGTAGACGAGGAAAAAATCCGCTACAGCGGCCGGACTGCGTCGAGCCTTACGGTGATCCAGCGCGGCTACCTGTCTTCGGCCGCCGAGCATCTCGATAAACGGGAAATCATCTCGGTAATCAGCGACCATACCTTCAACCTCTGCGCCGGGCCGGTGGCATCGATTGCCAATGTTATGATCGAGGGCTTTCCGGCGCCGGCCGAAATCTATACCGTGCACCCGGATCTTAACCCTGCCCGGATTATCTTCAGCGAAAAACCCTGGGTGAAAAAATTCGGCGAATCGACCCGCTTCCTGGAGATGCAGTTTGACGGAGTGTCCGGCAGCAATAGCGCACTGCAGCCGGCCTATGCCTATGATGCGGCCGATCTGGCCACCGCAGCCTGCATCAAGCCCGGCAACGCCGTGCTGGCCCTCATCCAGGCCACGGTCAACCGCAACCGGGGAGAGATCCTGCGGGCCTATCTGGCGGTCGAGCACTGGTCATCCGGCAAGATCCTTGCTGATTTCTGTGATGTCTGGGTTTCTGGGGTGGGGGTTGTGGGGCGGTTGTCCCGGCCGAATCCCAATGACGAGATTGCCCTCGATGCCGATGTCGACGTCGACCACGGCCACAGCCATGAGATCGGCGGCGAGCATGTCCATAATTTTGATCAGCCTACGGTGGCTGTGACCGATCCCACCCACGGTCATGAAGCGACGGTGCAGGGCGCTGTTATCACGGACGGCAGTACCACCGGGCTACCGCTATCGATCGGATCATACGGTAGCGGATCGAAAACATTCTATTTTGCCGGGCAAAGCGGAATTATATCCCAACGGCTGCATGTTCGCTTTTTTCCTTTTGATGCCGGAACGGTCACCCTGAACATTCCCGGCACAAATCCGACCTGGGTACCCAATACCGGCCCAGTCGATCAATGGTTTAACATGTCCTCGTTTGTTAGCTCGGTCACAATCTCCTGGACAGGATCCGGAGTGGTCGGAGGAGCAATATCTTTTTACGAAGTCACCCTTGAAACGACAAAGAGCGGTGTAGTGAGCCCCAAAGTCACGGGAATTACCGGGTCAGCTCTCAATGGCAAGGTCAAGAATACCGGGGTGGTCAATGTCAAGAACAGCGACGATGTCAAGGTGCTCGCTACCGACAACCGGGGTGTAAATATCCGTACCCAGGATAACCCGTCGCGCACCGTCGTCAATTTGTTCGATCTGACCGCCAATGTGAATTTTGATTGGAACTGGTTTACCGGCCGGGAGATCAGGGTCACCTATACCAACGCCGGCGACGCCAAGGCGGTCTACATCCTCCATGCTTTTTTCGATGTCGAGTATGTGCCCACCGAGGTGGTTTATTCCGACGAAGTTACGGCCGAGGTTGCCTCGTTGTCCGATTGCATCCGGCCCGATCTGGCAATCAAGAAGCTGCTGACTACCAGGGCCGGGGTGGCTGCAGCCGACTTCGACGCCGCTTCATTTACCGCCATCGGTGAAAAGTTTGCCGAGCGCGGCTATCGCCTGGACGGTCTGATCGATGCCGAGGCCACAGTGCGTGAGGCCATCAAGCGCATCTGTTATCAGTCCCACAGCCGGTTTTTTACCTCGGGCGGCAAACTGAAAATGGCCCTGCGGGAGGGGCACCCGGCGAGTAAGCCGGTATCCCGCCAGCTCACCGCCGATAACCTGCAGCTGCGCTCGATATCGGTATCCCGCCAGCCCTTGCGGGAGATCTCCAACCGTGTGCAGCTGTTTTTCAAACGTGATTGGACGGCAAGCGATTCGTCGACGGCAGGCTTTCTTGATTCCGTGACCCGCGAGGACGCCGGAGCGATCTCCCGGTTCGGGCTCAAGGCCAAGGCGGACAGCTACAATTTCGACCTCATCCGCGATGCCGGCATGGCTGCCAAGGTGGCCGATTTTTATCTGATGACCGACGCTTGGCCGAGCAGCTTTTATACCTTCATGGCCTACCTCGATCAGGTCGACCTGGAGAAAGAGGATGTTATCGAGGTGTCCGCCAATTTCAACCAGATGAACAAGGTGCCCATGGTGCTGCGAGCCATGGACCGACTCTTTGGCTCGGGCAAGTCCGGATCCATCAACCTGCTGCGGATCGTCGCCGAGAACCTGTTCTATCTCCTCAGCCAAATGAAACAAGAGGATGCGGTGCTGGTCATGGACACCTTGTCGATGATGATCACCGAGATCGTCGACAATGATGAGGCGGTGCATGTTCTTGAGCAGTTGCTGATCCGCCTCAATTTGAGCAGATCCGATGAGGCTGTGGTTTCCGACATGCTGCTGACCATCTGGGAGATCCGGGTTGAACTGGCCGAGGTAATTACGGCGATGGCCGCGGTGCATACCGACCGTGCCACCCAGAGACACGATACCGTGGTGATGGAGGATTTTCCCGAATTCTGGTCGGTGTACGGCTTTGGCAGCGGCGGTTTTGGCCAGATTCCTTTTGGCGGCCTGTCGGCATGGCGGCAAAAGAACCCGGATGAAGTGACGATTTTTGCGCAGCTGTTTGTGGCCCTGAATGCGTTGCGGACCTCGTCGGTTATCGTGTCCGACTCTCTGCTGTTTAGCAGCGGTTTCGGCGGCAAACTGAGCAGCGGTTTTGGGCTCACTCCCTTTGGTGACTGAGATGCTCGGCAAGATAAACTCCACTATAGCCCAGCTGCGGACGATGATCGGGGAGGTTATGGCCGTTATGACCAAGATTTCCGACTCGGCAAGACCACACGACGAGCTCAACATCACTGTGCAGGCTGCGCCCAAAGTCTACTGCGTGCATTGCCGCCTGCACATCTACTATCTGAAAAATGAAAATGGCAGCGTCTCCGTGGCCAATCTGGCCCCGCTGCCTGGTGGGCCGACGCCCATTAATTTTGATTGCCCGCATTGTGGGCAGGATTTCCGGGCCTACGCTCCGGAGCCGACTCTAAAAACTGACAAGGGGTATTGGAAAAAAAGGGCTGACCGTCGTGATGACAGGACAGCCCTCCAGTCTACTGTCGCGATGACAGAAGGAGAGTGAAAATGGGTTTAAGAGCATTTAGAAAGGTGTTGGAATGGTGTGTGTTTTGGCTCCGGGCCGTGTGGCTGGTTTGCTCGAGCTGGGCAAATGTCAAGGCTGCATTCGCCTGTATTTCCGAAAGGGTTCATCCGATTGGCCGGGTGCATTTTCTCTTCATCAACGAAGAGACGGGAATGGTGCGGGATTGCGGCTGGAGTCCTAATCTGGTTGTGACCACCGGCAAAAATCACATTGCCGACCAGCTGGCGGGCAGGCAGGAAGCACAGATGAGCCATATGGCCATCGGCATCGGCACCACAACGCCGGTTGCAGCCAACACGGCGCTGGAAAACGAGCTGGACCGCAATGCTCTCGATTCCCGGACCCAGGGCACCGGGGCCGACGCCAATAAGGTCACCTATATCTGCACCTGGCCGGCGGGAGACGGCACCGGAGCCATCACCGAGTCGGGGATATTCAACTCTGCTTCCGCTGGGCAGATGCTCTGCCGCTCAGTTTTTGCGGTCAAAAACAAAGAAGCCGGCGAGTCCATGGTCCAGACCTGGATACTCACGGTGTCGGCGTAAGGAGGGCACCATGGCCAACGGCTATACCAATCGGTTGAAAAAACGTCTGCCGTCAGCGGGCGATCCCAACTGGGACGATGAATGGCACGACAACGAAAGGATCGATGAGGTGGTCCAGGGGGCGCTGTTGTCGGTGAACCGGGTTATATCCGGCGGTGCTGTGACGGACGGTGGCGGTCTCACCGCCAATTGGACGGAGGTCGTGGTCCGTCTGATTGGCGGACAGCTCACTGTCGCCGCCGGCAATTTGCTGATGTCATCCTCTCAGTCCAATTGGATCTATATCAACGCCAGCGGCGAAGTGGTGGTGTCTCTGACCCCGCCATCCGGCGACTATATCCCGCTGGCCCTGGTCGACACCGATAGCGTCGGCATCCTGCGGATCGCCGATCTGCGGCCAATGGTCGGGGAAGTGGTGAACAAGGACGCCTCTGACGGAGTCCCGGGGCTGACGCTATTCAAGATCAACTTCATGAATGCTCTCGGGGTGATCAAGTCGTTTTTCACCAACGCCAACACGGAGGCCAGGACGTATACATTCCAGGACCGCAATGGGGTCATCGCCGATGATACCGATTTGGCTGGCGTCGCTGCAGCTTTGTCCGGGAAAGCACCGCTCGCGTCCCCTGCATTAACCGGGGAACCCACCGCACCAACAGCCGCTCCCGGAACCAATAACACCCATGTCGCCAACACGGAGTTCGTCGGCGCGGCGATAGCGGCTATTCCAGCAAGCAACACCAACAACGACATCATCGGCGGGGATGTCACGGTCGCAGGCAACACGCTCACCATCACCCCTTGCGGATGCTGGGATTCTAGCAGGACGATATGGCTTGAGACCACTGCTGACTCTCAGGTAATTCTCGCAACCACCCCAAATCTGGACTCCTTTGTTTTTTTGACGCGGCTTACTGATGGTGTCACTTTCGAGCCAAGGGCTTACTCCTCGTTAAATGGACCTGCTAGTGACGCCGAGATCGACGCATGGCGGCAGGTGACCTATGCGAAGAACACCGCTGCCGGAGTGACAATGCCGTATCGGCAGATTGCTAATCGTATTGACTGGCTGACACAGACGAGTAGGCCGATATTAAATGCGAGCATTGGAGCAGGATGGACCTCCTGTAATGTGGCTGCAATTCTGCCTGTTGCAACATTGTTAAGTGTTGGAATTGTCACAATTGGTAGTTCCATACCTTCTGTTTCCTACGATGGCGGTACCACAAATTCATTTGACGCGTACTCTTATACGGCATCCTCTGTCGTCAATATTCTGCCGGTGTCTACTATTCATTTAAAAGTCCATGCTGGAACTGTGCCTGCGCATATTCAGACGATAACCCTAAGGAGATAATATGTGGACATGCATTTTTAGCTCAGTAATCAATCGCGGCAAGCGGTGCAACGATCCCAACGGACCCGGAGAGGGCGAGTTCGCCAAGGATCTCGATCCCTCTGTATGTGCCTGGTTCAATGAGTATCCCACAAGGTACATGTGGGATGAGGCCACTAAAGAACTGGCCGACTGGCCTGGCTGGCAGGATGAGGAGCTGGAAAAGACCAAGGGCAGGGTATGGGAGAGAATTAAGGCCGAACGCGACCGACGGATGGATGGCGGCTTTAAGGTTGAGGTCGAACCCGGTGTCTTCAAGTGGTATCACAGTGACCCGAAGTCCCGCACACAACACCTTGGGCTGGTGCTGGCCGGGGCCGCCGTCCCTCCCGTCCAGTGGAAGACGATGGACGGCACCAAGGTGTCGATGTCCCAGACCATCGCCCAGGCTATTTTTCAGGCCGGTATGGTTCTCGATGGTGCCCTCTTCACCAGGGCAGAGCAGCACAAGGCGGCAATGGAAGCCAGTCCGGACCCGCTTTCCTACGATTTCTCTACTGGCTGGCCGGAGAACTACCTTGGACTATAAAACAGCACGGCCCCTGATACAGTCGGGGGACATTATCGCTTTCACCCACGAGGGCTGGAGCTCGTGGGGCGATGTCCAGTCTCAAATAATCCGGATAGCTACCCGATCAGAGTATTCCCATGTCGGAATTGCCTGGCCGGTTGCCGGTCGGGTCATGACCCTGGAGGCTGTAGTCCCAATGATCCGGATATTCCCTTTATCAAAACTTCTCCCGTTCTACTGGATCTCTCTGAATAAACCTCTGGCTCCGGAGGTTGAAGAATTCGCCCTCAGCCGAGTAGGAGAATCGTACAGCAAATGGGAGGCGATCAAGGGGTTTTTCGGAAAAACACAGGATAACGAAAAATGGCAATGTGCCGAGTATGTAAACTCGGTTTTGCGTACGAAAGGCGGTGTATCCCGTAAAGACACGCCTTCAGCTTTGGTATTCGATGCTATTAGCAATGGTTCAACTATTACCTTGGTGACAAAATGAAAAATCGTTCACGAACACTTATCCCGCTTCTTCTCCTGGCCCTGCTTTTTTCTTTTGGCTGTTCCAAAAACCAGCACACCTACATCACCCCAGCCGGCAAGGAGGTGAAAACTTCGGATATTGGCCTGCAGACGATGGCGATTCGCGATCAGAATGTCGGCATCGAGAACAGCTACAACCAAGCCATGAACGGCGCCACCGACATTCAGGCTGTCGCGCTCATGGCAAATAAGCTGACCAGCAGGGGCCAACAGATCGAGCGTGAAGCCACGGCAAGCGAAGAGGCCAGGGCATGGGCAGGGCTTCTCCTTCGTTACTTCGGCGGTGGTATCGACGTGATGAATAAACGAAAGACCGTCGCGAATACTCAGGTCTACAACATCAAGGGCAACAACAACAATATGTCCGGGATCAATAACACTGCCCTCAGCCAGCAGGGAGACGTGACTCAGTCCCTGTCAAACGAATCGACACCATACGAGATGGAAGCAAATCAGACATGGTCCCAGCAAGAAACGCAGGGCAGCGCGAACGGTGCGGTCGAGATCGCTGAGGCTGAACCAAACATTTAAAGGACGGGACGGGGATGCTTGAACATCCCCCAACCACTCGACCGTGCTGAAACACGGAAGGGGTCGACAGGGTTCACCTGCTTAGTCCCGATGCTGGGTAGCACGCGGGGAGTTGTAGCAGATGAAGCTGTAAATTAAAAGGCAAAAAATGAAAGGAGTTATTCCCTACTTCGGCGGCAAATCACGACTGGCAAAAACCATTATCAACAAAATCCCCGAGCACACCTGCTATGTCGAGGTATTTGCTGGGGGAGCAAGCGTGTTCTTCGCCAAAGATCCATCACAGACAGAAGTCCTGAATGATCTCGATAAAGACCTGGTCACTCTCTATAGAGTGATAAAACATCACCCCGAAGAACTTTACAGGCAGTATAAGTTTAGTCTAGTTTCCCGCTCTGAATTCGACAGAGAACAACAGGTCAACCCCGACACCCTCACCGATGTACAAAGAGCGGCCAGGTATCTCTTCCTGCAGAAGTGCGCCTTTGGTGGCCATATAACCGGCCAGACCTTCGGAGTGTCCACAACTGGCAAACCTCGCTTCAATCTCCTCACCCTGGAGTCTACCATTGAAAAAGCTTGGCAGCGCCTTATCCACGTCCAGATCGAATGCAAGGACTTCCGTGACCTCATTATCAGATACGACCGCCCGCACTCCTTCTTTTTCCTTGATCCCCCATATTGGAAGATCTCAGGCTATAAGCATGATTTTCGAGAACCGGACTTTGTTGAACTATCGGCGATTCTCCATAACATCAGTGGCAAGTTTCTGATGACCATCAATGACACTAAGGAGGTGAGAGCCATTTTCAAGGACTTTTTTATCCAGGAAACCACGCTCAAATATTCGATGAGTACAACAGCACAATCCAGAGCAAAACAACGCACCGAACTGCTGATTTCAAATTATGTTTAAAGGATGTTCCAAGGATGGATAAGAGGAGGTTTTGGAGGGGGCAAAACGTGTTGCAAAAGTGGTTTCAAACCTCGCGATAAATGGTTTCAAACCTCGCGACGCGCTACAGTTTCATAGCAAAATTTAGAAAGGATAGATTATTTTGTCCAAAGTAGTGTAGGGACAGGAGAAGGGGCAAAAACAAAAGGCACCTACCGGAAAACCGATAAGTGCCTGTTATTGGTAGACGAGGCG
>Ga0209346_1000455_pt1 | contig 36229 bp, 51 predicted proteins | sample AutmiccommunBRH9_FD_187381 | JGI IMG/M metagenome (GOLD analysis project Ga0209346, IMG submission 187381) | Deep subsurface microbial communities from Mt. Terri, Switzerland - Autotrophic microbial communities BRH/9 (SPAdes) (version 2) | ecosystem: Environmental > Aquatic > Deep subsurface >...
TACGTTCCACACCTGTAGCGCATCGCGAGGTTTGACACCATTCGTCGCAAGGTTTGACACCACGATTTCAAGTAAAAAAACCCAGGCCCAAAGTTGTCATTTTGGACTCGGGTTTTGCTGTTTTAAACTATCTATAAACTGAAGTTGAAAATCGATTTCAACCAGCCAGAGGTTGGCATAATCCAGCCAACGGTTTTGTAATGTTAAGTGAAGGTACAGACACACCCAACAGGCTCAATTTTTCGACCACGACAGGGTGAGCAATGGGAACATTGTAATTGCCGAATTCTTCCTTATCTCTCCAGAAATAATGAGCACCAATAGTGTCTACTGCGAAATAGTAAAAAAGGGCTCTATTGCGGCGAAATATTTTGAGCAATCGGCCTGACCTGGCGTCAACGATGGCCAGAATATTATGCAGGAACATCGAATTAGAATGATGGAATGCTGCCCATGTCGCGTCTGCAACACACCAGCAAATATCATGTATAAAGCATGCTGCCGATACAACCAGGCCATACATGGTTTCCGGAATCAGTCGATCGGCAAATCCTGCCCCTGGTCCACAAAATCTCGGGAAGGACTCAAGGGCAAGATTCGGCCAATAATCAGGTAGGAAGTCCGGAGCGAGGAGCTTAACGTCTTCGACAATGAATTCTGACGTTTTCATTGAACTCTATTAAATAACCTCTTCAGGATCTTCGTTTACCACAGCGTCCTCAGTTGATGTTTTGCTTTGGTCAATTGGGGGTGGTTTAACCGTTGCATCGCCAATATTTGAAGTTGCTTCGGTGCGTGTATCTGTTTTGGTGTTTACGCTTGAATCTGCGAGATCCCCCTTGGATTGTTTTAGATCTCCACCGACCTCGGTTTTATTGCCGGATATACGGTCACCGGCAGCGCCCATAAGAGAGTCTGCAAATTTCACCGCACCACCAGTTACTATCCCGAACTTCACTGTACTGGCGGTATCTGACGAGTACTGTCGTTTGGTCTTGTTTTCCTCTTGCGCCCACACTATGTATGCATCCCAAACATTGGTGCCAGGCTTACATACGTTCGATTCTTTGCCCCACACGGATTTCACCATGGACATCGTTTCTCGATGCATAAGAGCATATGCCTTGTCGTCTACGGAAAGGCTTGCGTATTGCGCACGCTCCTTTTGCTCTTCAGTCTTCATCCATTCCAGGCAGGCGTTCACCTCAGCGTTATTGATTTGAGTGCTGAGACCGGCATCAGTGGCCATCTCTAATGGTGATTGAGTAGCACAAGATGAAAGTAAAGTCGCCGTTAACAAAACGATTAAGCTCTTCATAATTTTCATTTCGAACTCCCTGTTAAACTTGACAACATGCTTCAATTGACCGTCCTTTTTAAAAAATCCATTCTCGTAGGTCGCACCACACCGTCCATGGCGATAATAGTCTCACCAAAGAAAAGCTGAAATACCGCCTCAAAAAAGATCATATTGTAGTGAAACTCGTTATTACAAGAATGATAAAATGCCGTCGCATCCTGAGCCAAACACCCGCCTCGGCACAACACCAAGATGGGACAATCCAGGCACTCGGGCCGATGATGCCAATGGACGAAGCCGATCTGAGCAAGAGTCGCTTCGTTAAAGTTTTTGATATGGCCGATCGGCTTCGGAGTTGAGTGGCAGGCCAGGATATTGCCCTTCAGATCGACACTCAAATTATATGGACTATCCATCGAACACTTTTGCTGTGAATCGTCCGGAATGTTATAGCCGTTGGCAATTATTGACGACATCATCGCGTTAACCTTCGACCTGAACACACCTATCTCATTCAATTGCCCGGAAACGAGCTGTTGCGATACTTCTCGACGCAAAGCCAGGTAGTCATCGTCTGAGAACATCGTTTTGTTGTCAAACTGCGACTCGTCTTCAACCAGCACGATCCCCTCAAAGCCGACTCGGGTGTTTTTGCCGATTTTCCCTTTGATATAGTCGACAATCCCGACCAGGTCATAGCGCCCCTTGGTGATCACGGCATTGAAATAGAGAGGTTCTCGAGATTTGCTTGCATAATACCGCAGGCTGTCTAACGTCTCAGATCCTTCTGCCAGAGGATCCCCTGACCTGTAATCCAACTGTCCAGGACCATCATGTGAGACAGCCAGGATTACGCGATTGGAGAGGAACCAATCCGCTTTTTCTTTATCCATCAGTGAGCCGTTCGAGAGGACGGTGACGCGAGAATTTGGAAACTCTTTGCGGAAAAACTCTCCCAGCATGGTCATCACCGGCCAGTACAGCAAGGGCTCGCCACCCCACAACTGGATGTTGATCGGCTCGATCCTGTCGGTCGTGCAGATGCTGTCAAAATCGGCAATAAATTGTTCCGCATCGGCGATGTCTGTTTTTGCATCATACTGAATATGAGTTGCCTGCTTGCAGTACTGGCACTTGTAGTTACACCGCATGCCCATTTGTACTCGCAGGGATGTAACGTTTTTGCTCTTCGTCAGCGTTGTTTTGCCAAACCTGGATCTTCGATAGTATTCAGCAGCTGCTTTCTCAAAACGAGCATCGGCAGGACGATCACAACACCCGTGGTTACTGTCGCACTCACTTCTGAGCTTTTCCTTTTCCTCCTCGGGGATATCTATATCGACTGCGATCTTATTGCCGCCTGCATCGTAAAAATCGCACGTCCTATTATCCCAAAGCCTTTCATTCATGCGGCCGTCGCCGTCGATAGAATATATTTTTATCATCAGTAATAGCAGTTCCCGTCTGCGCAATTTGGACTGCAGTTGCAGTTCCCTGAGTTGTAGTTACAATCCGACTGAAAGAGACAGGCACAGTTGCAGGCCAGGCCGTCCCCAGCATCATACGAACAGTTGTTGCAGTTTGGCTGATTAGCTACGCAATCACAGGCACAGACGCAATTACAGTTGCAGTTGCAGTTTCGATAAACCTTTTTGAGGCGCACGGAATATGCCCCAGGCCGTTCCAGCGCCCACTCCTGACCGAACCAATATTTCCTGGTTCCAGCCGCGATGCCTGTCGTCTGTGTCGAGGCAGCAACCGACGTGTCAGCGGTCAATCCGCTGTAGATCGGCGCGTTGACGATCTTGTTCCAGTGAGTTGCCGTGGATGGTATCACTCCAGAAAAATTGTCCAGAGTGGCCTGATATGCGTGCCCCTGATACCTCACGATATCGTTTCTTCTGTAGGTGGATTCCGGGAGATAATCCCCACGGAATGCCCCGCCAGACATGAACATTGATATTTTCATCTTGATCTCATTGTTTAAAAACGGCGGTCAACACCTCCGCCTTCCGTTCCGCAGTCAGATAGCCGACTGTTATGAAAAAATCCAGGCCAGCCAGGACAGTGGGGTGAGACAGACTGATCCTCGTTGCACCGTCCAGATAGCGCAAAAACGTTTTAATCAGCCGTTTGTTCTCCTTAGAAATACCGATATCGTCCTCAAAATTATAAACGTCGGCAAGTTCGGAAAACGTGAAAAGCCGCAAAAATTCGTCCTTGTCGAGAACGGTGTTGCCGTTGGTGATTTGATTGGCCGAACGAAGCGGAGCCCAAAAAGTATCGTCATGATAAAGAAAACCGGGAAATATTCGCGGGGCATTTGGTTGACCGGTCTGCGAGACAACAACGACAAAGCCAGGATTGGCCGCAACCACTGAGGCCAAGGATCCGGCCTCGGTTTTATCGGCGTATGTCACCAGCTTCGTAGCTGGATTGATAAAATGGTACATTTGCATAGTAGACCTCAGCTCGGCTTATTTAATGTTATCGTCGAACCATTCGACGAAAGAGAAAAGGATGACGGAGTTGTTCCAGCCCCGACCGTTGCGACGCTCACGTCTGGAGCAGAAGTCAGCAGCGCCCAATACGTAGTGTTGGTCGGAAGGTTCCCGGTCGATTGGGCAAGGCAGATATAGACGAAGTTGTTGTAGGTAACGATATGGTTTCTGTGATAAGTCGTCCCGCCAGTATAGGGACCTTTGAAGTGCAGCCCGCCCTGCTTGAACTGTGTAAGGTTGCTCATAGGACGATCCACCCGTAGGTGCTCCCGGAATAAATCATATTTATCGTAACGTTTAAAATATCGACAGTCATGGCTTCGGCCACGCCGTTTATCTTCTCAGTTCCCGGATTGAGTACGCAGGTCAGCGTCCCGGAAAGATTTATTACCGATAGTGGCGAGTTTACCTGTGGGGCGACCGGCAGAGCGAGAATGCAGTTCGCAGCAAGAATATGCAGAAATCTTGGTGTGGCGTTCCCATTTTCCGAGATAACAACAGATCCGATAATTGAGCTTCCTGAACCGATGTTCACCCAACTTGTCCCATCATCACTTGTCGGATCGATATTTAAAACAGCGGTGCCTATACATCGGTATGAATACCCGTCGCTGCCTGCGACTACCTCGGGAAAACTGTAGCTGGTAGCGGCCGACCAGGCGGCAATAGGTTCGGCTTGATCCAGGCCGGAAATGATCTTATTCAACTCTGGAATAAAATTAGAGTTCAATTGAGTAAAAACAGTATACAGATCCATCAAAAAATTATCTCCCCGCTCCGGGAAATTCACTGGGTCAGTTGTTTGAGGCGGGATAGATACTTCTTCAAGAGCTTGCAGATTTATAGGCATTAGAATCCTCTTTAAATTGTCCCTATTACTTCGATATCGATACCGGACCGGTTTACCCCGGAAAAAACGATATCCCAATCCCGGCAGTGACCAAGAACCGATTTTGCCTCGAATGACTCGCCGTCGTTATTGCCCAGCCAGGCGGTTTTCTTGCCTCGCAAAGACGTAAGGAGTTTGTAGACTGAATCGACCTTGTTGTTTTGTACGATAACCTGCATCCTGTTGCGTTTTGCCCAGTAGCCTGGCACCAGTCTTGTTCTACCGAGGACATCAGTTTTTTCCTGGCTAAAATCTGTCATCCCGGCAGACATCCCGTATGTAGCGATTCCGACGAAATACTCTCTACCGACGATCACCCCGCCGCATTTCGCTGATTGCCCTTCAGCTGCAGTTATTTTTATCCCCAGGACACCAGAGTAGATGATCACGCCGATTTCGGTATCCGCGTCTTCTCGCAACGAATAAGCTCCCAAGAAATACTCGTACCAGTTCGAGACGGAAACTGACGCAGATGATCCGTAGGCAAGACTAATCGATTTACTCCAGAGCAAATTCGTTTCTGTAGCATCCCACAGATAAAAATCGACAGTCATGCCGGACAGACCGAACAGCGCGACATGATCCGCTCTGGTTGTATTCAGCTTGACATAAATTTCATCAAGCATGACGGTCTGCGTGTTCACAAAATCATCGAACATGGCACACTGATTTGTCGAACCAACTTCTGCCCAAAAGCCAATCTCATCCTTGCTGGATATTGTCCATACCGCGTGAGTGCCATCACCCTTGACTGACGCGACCGATACCACCAGCGCGCCGGTACCGGAGTTGTATGAGGTCACCTCGCCAGTCATGTTGACAGTCGACGGCGTGGTCGTTTTGGCGATCACGACCTCCATTCCCGCCGAGAAGCCAAGGCCGGTTTGAGTGGTGAAAGATTTCGATCCGGTACCGACCGCAACGCTGGTGACGCTGGTGCCGATCTCGACCTGCGGTTCAAGCCAAGCGGCCGGTGGACGATTGGTGTTATTGCCCCGGAGCGATTTATAAACGGTGTGAGGAAAGGCGGTAGTGACCTGGACCAGGGCGCCTAAACCGTAGGTTGTCGCTGCCGACCATTCATCCTCAGCGTTTGCCGTGACGTTGGTCGACTTCAGGCTTATATCGTGGGGATAAATTACTTTCATGCAACCGCCTCACGGGTACTCTGCGGGATGCCTGTATATTCAAACCGTTCCAAAATAGCCGCCGCTTTTCGTGTGTAGGTGGCGATACTGAACAAGATGGCTCCGATCTCTTCATTATCCAGCACCCCGGCACTTGATTGGCGGGGTTGTTCTTCGACGTCCCGATTGCGCTGGAAATCGCCGTTGCGGATCGAGGCAGACAAAATCTTCATGGTGTCGGTATCGATGATGCCTTCACCGAGCCGCAGTGCGGCCCAGCCGTCCTCGCCCCGGGGAACTTTCAGTGAGTTGACGATACCGCCCAAAGCATACTCGCCTTCACCGCCTGGTGCGTGTCCTGATCCGCCTGAGATACCGCCACCATTATTCGCGCCCCCTTGGCCTGGGCCTCCACCGGAACTACTCTCTCCGCCCTCGGCACCTGATGACATGCTTTGCCCTGGGGCGTTCATTTGACCGCTGCCGGACACATATCCTGGACTGGTAAATCCATCCAGGTCAAACTTGTCCGGATCAGGCATGGAGAAGGAATCGGTTTGATTGTATGGGCTGCTTGGGTCAAAGGGATTGGATGTGGTGCTTGCCGACTCACGGCCCATTGCTCCGATACTGGCAATTCCTTGACTTATCATCCCAAACAAGCTCGCGAGGGTTGATGTCGATTTAACCGACACCCCTACTCGCTGGGCCTCTCGTTGCATCTCCAAGGCGGTTTCAGCGTCGATGACGCCCGACTCCATCATATCCCTGATAGACTCCAGGCCCCGATCATCAAGTAAATCACCCACGAGGTCACCCACCTGACTACCGAGCAAGCCACCCAAAGCACCAAGCGCTGCAGTAGCCATTCCAGGCAAACCCAGTCCGGCAATACCGGCCATAGTAAAGCCACGACCGACACCATAGCCGATGCTCGAATACGGCGAATCAGCCGGGCTATATGGTGACAAAGCCGTCTCTGTCATTGTGCCAGTCAACGCGGTGACTGCTGTCATGGGAGACAATAGCCCCGAGATCATATCCAGAGGAGATATCTGACCGGTGACGACTCCCACAACCCCAGATGCGGTCATTGCCCCATATCTATCCTTTAGCCCTTGGGCAATCATGCCCTCTTCGGGAGACCCCCAATTAGCTGCAGACGTCGCTCCTATCGCCCCGGTAAGTCCTTCCCAATTATCCGGACCATGATTGCCCAGCTTTTCCCGAATCTCGTTAGCAGCATCCCGGGGAATAACCATTTCACCGCGCTGGAGGATGGACGGCACTTCGTCATCCTCTAAATTCCAGACACCCGCGTGGAAGATATCCCAGCCTTCAAACATGTTGCCGATCTGAGAGACGGACCAGCTGGTCACCATCTCGCCAAGGACATCGCCCATCTTTTTCAGCATCGAATCCCACGTGCCGCCCCAGGCCCCATCCATGCCGCCGAACTCTTCGATCAAGACATTGCCCAGATTGTTTTTGAAAGCCTCGGCACCGGCTGTCGAAAATTCATCTATGTCAGTGCCCATCTTCGCAGTGGTTTCCTCGGACGTGATTCCGAGATCAGTCCACATAGTATCCATGTCATCAAAAAGATATGTGGCCGATCCTTCCGTGCCGGTTGTGTTAAGCTGAAAATTTCCAAAATCATCGGACATTTTAGAAAGTGCAATTTCTCCGGTTTCCTGCATCTCCCCAAATTTAAAATTTATTCCGGCGGCCATTTCTGTCATTGAGCCGCTTCCACCGACAACCGCTTCCTTTAGGACCATATAACTGTCGGTGATGCCCTGATTCGATACGCCAAAGGCTGCATTGATTTCGTCAAGTTTCACCTTGTGGTAGACGGCAATTTGATCGAGGATGGCCTTCTGTTGCCCGGCTGTCTTCTCCATCTCGGCAACTTCCTGTTTCAGTTTCAAAACCGCATAATCGTACTTTGACAGTGTCAGCTGATTAATCTTGTCGGTGAGGTTGACCGTCAGTTTTTCCGCCTCTTTCGCTGCTTTTTCCCGTTCTTTTGTGGACAGTTCCGCAGTTGCGGCAATGACGTTGCTTGTCTGGATATGGACATCCTGGATAGCCTGTCCGGCAGCGGCTTCTTGCTCTGCCGAGGTCTTGACACTTACGACATAGCCGTCGATGGTGGACTTTATCGTGTCGTATGATGCGTTGGTTGATTCAATATCAGCCAAAACTTGATTTGTAACATCACGACTGGACGCAGCAAACGTTCCTATGGCTTCACTTGCGCCTTCAAAAGGATTAATTTCAATGGCACCGAGCTTCACAAGTCCGTCGAAGGCCAAGTCGAGAGGTTTCAGGGTGTAAGTCCAAATATTTTCATTTAGCCATTGCACTGACTGGGCGATCGCGTCGATCGCGAGCGTCCCGACGAGTTTGATACCATTCCAGCCGTTATGAAAAAACCGCATAGTCTCGACCGCCATGCCGAGGGCCTGCAATAATTTGACAGAAATCATGGTCGCTAGGTTTTCGACTCCGCCCTCGCCATCACGCATTCCGGAATTGATCTTGCCAAGGACATCGGCCGCGATCGGCAGCAGTCGCTGCCCCATGGCTGCAGTCAAATCCTCGGTGATCGCATGAAAAGATTTCAGCTGATTGGCATAGCCGTCGCCGGTTCTGGCCATGTCGCCGATCGCCGCCGAACTAGCCTCGACGATCAGCTGATATGCAGCCTGCGCCTTGCTCGAAGCGTTTAGCTCATCTTTGGTCTTGATCAGCCCCATTTCCATGGCTTTTGCTTCGACGGTGGCGGCGGTGAGCACCGCACCGTATTTCATCATCGGCTCGTAGCTGCCGACCAGGGCGGACTGGATATCTCCAACCACCTGGGCGGTCGGCTGATTATTGAATGATCCGAGATCGGCGGACAGTTTGGCGATCCCGACCGACATCTCACCTGCAGCTGCCGGCATCATCCCCATCGGCACCAACAAATCCTGGACTCCAGACAACGTCTCCCGCGCCTCACGCTTCGACATCCCGTAGGCTTCGGTCAACTCATTGGCCCAGGCCGTAGCCTTGCCGCGCTGACCGTCGAAAACCACATCGAACTTGCCTTGCGCCTCAGCAAGATTCGAGGCAACGCCGATCGACTCCAGCATCTTTGCCGAGATCGCCGCCAGCCCGGCGATAGCTGTACCGAAACCGATCGCGGCAATACCGGCCAATGAGCCGATGGTCAGATCGGTGGAACCCTTCAGCTTGTCGACCTGCTCGCGGAAACCGGCAATACCTTTCTCGCCTTTCTTGCCGGTGTCTTCGGCGGCTTTGCCCAAATCACGAATCTTAACCGAGCCTTTATCGTCGACTTCGATTGCTATTTTGAGGGTTGCGGTGTTCATCTCGTGGTTTCAGTGTCTCGTTCAATCGGCCCAGGTCGAGCCATTCTTCGATCGATAAATCGTTTGCCGACAGTGGATATCCTGCAAGCTGCATCATCCGGATCCTGAGCAGCTTGATTGTATATGGATGGAGATCCTCCGCCCGGCTCTTCGGGCAGTTGCTGCAGGCCCAGTCCAGATCTCCATCGTTTTCTTCCATGCACTTCGCCTGCTCTTTATCATCGCACAAACCCCGCTGCAGGACCGCAAGGTCTGCCGTTACTCCTTTTCCAGGGCCTCTTCGGCTCCGGTACCGGAGTTATCCTCCTCGGCCCCGGCAGTAACCGGCATCTCAAAAACCCGGACGGCAAGAGCAGTGAGGACATCGGCACAATGCTCGGTCATCCACTCCTTCCAGCCCTCGAAATAATCGGCCGAGTCCTTATTTGTCGATATCGGCCGATACGTGCCGTCCGGCATGGTCCGCTCAAAATCGCCTTCCCGCAGTCCGGCGAGAATGCGACCGCCGAACTCGACCCGGCACCCGGCTGAATTATCGACATACTTATTACCCTGTCGGACCGACCGCTTGTTGATATAGGATTGCCGCTCCTTGGTAGTCGGCACCCGGTAATGAAGCCCGAGGATCGAGTCGGAGAGGTTGTCTCTCAGGAGGATCAGATTGTTGTTATTTTCACGACGAGCCATATTCTTTAATCCTTTCTTAAAGAGTCTTTATAAATTCGGTTTCAATCCGATCAGCCAGCGTATCCAGGCCAAAGATTCTTGACCTTTACGATCACCGAGCCATAAGTCGCGTCCTCCAGGACGACGAAGTCTCCGGCCTCAGCCATCTTCCGATCGGCGACACTGAGCGCCGCCGACATGAGGCCAAGCGCCGGATAAATGATCTCCACCTGATACTTATGGCCGGTGTCGAACTCCGCTCCCTCCGCCTTGATATACGCGCCGAATTGATCGTTATCGTTGATATGCTGCTGGAAAATAAAATCCATGAAGCGCCGGTCGACCTTCAGCGACTGGCTGCGCTGGCCGCGCTCATGCATCGACGCGAAGGCTCCACCGCCCCCGGGGACGAACGATATTTTCGAGGCGTTGTTCAGGCTGCACGTAATCTGCTTCAGCTCAGGGCCAAGCGACCGGCCACCGACGAAGGTTGTCCCGTTCCACTTGCCGCCGAGGTTGAAACTCATCTCGGAAACACGCAGCGGGCTTTCGATGACCTTTGCCGGGAAATCGAACTCGGTCCCTTCGGTCGGCACGTACAGCACTTTATAGGTGACGACGGTGACGGCCTCATCCGGCGCGGTGATGGTGATGACCGCAGGTGTAGCCGCAGACACTGCGGAAAACACGACCTCGGTCCAGACTCCGGAGGTCAGCTCGACGCGGATCCGCTGGATGTTGTCCAGCCTGGCCCCGGCAGTCGCCCCTTCAACCCCGTTTGCCGCGAGGGTCAGTTCGGTAACATTTGATGCTGCGGAGATCGATTCCTCGACGACGTTATCGACATGCTTACCGGTGCCTTTCAGGGTGCCGTTGATCTTGACCCAGTCATCGGCGGCAAAAGTCGCGGTTACCTGGTCGACAAACATTGAGGCAAACCGTCTTTTCAGAACTGAATCGCCCATCCTGGTGAGCATGGAAAAGGAGGGCAACTCCCGGGCCAGGTCCACGCCGCCGTTAATCGGAGTAATGGTGTGCTCGTATCCGCTGCCGGCTGCAGCTGTTGCGACAACGCCGAGGCCATAGCCGAACAGATAGGCGAAATGCTGCGGTTGCGCCCGATTGTGGTTGCGTGTCGTCTCGGCCATATAGCCGTTGTCATAGATGAGATCCGGCTCTTCCTTGCCGTTGGCCTCATCGGCGTTGCTCTCCCGGCGAGGCGTCAGATTGATGACGTCGCCGATATCGGAGAGCAGCGACAGGTCGACCGCCCTCAGCGTGTTGATCGCGGTCTCCCGGCTGGTGGCGGAAATGGCGGAGAGATTGTGATTTGCGCTGTAACTTCTCATGCCTTATTCTCCTTTTTCGAGCTTTTTGCAGGTGCAGTCTGCTCATTTTTAATGCCAATAAAGCGGTCTACTCTGTTTCTCGGGATTTCGTTTTCCTCGTACTTCACGCCGTGGACGTAACGCCTGCCCTTGAACTCTCCGGAGACCATTTCAAACGCCGGTTTATTCTTTTTCAGTTGAAAACTCATCTGTCTGCCCTCGCATACTCCAGATCGTATCTGATCGTGGTGGTTTTTTTGACCAGCCACTGCTTGTTGTCGGTTACAAAAGGGACGGAAGGATCACTGCCCATCAGCCTGGCATGGTGTACCTCCGGCAGATCCAGGCGATCGCCGTCGAGCAACCGTTGAATTCCCAAGGTCAGGGGGATAACGCCATCGTCGCCGATCACTGCCATCTCGCCGTCCATCGTCATCATCACCCAGGCGATCAATTTAATTTCGATGGTCTGAGCGATATAATCGCCGGCCAGCTCGGTGGTTACCGACCGGCCGTCCTTGATGCCGATCGCCGGGCACCTGGCCCCGGTCGGAAAGAAATTTTCGTGAGGAGTGAAAAAGACATTTCGTGGGGCCACCAGGTTACCCGCCTGCAATGCCGCCTTGACTGCTCGTAAAAGGATCGCGTCCATCTAAAACCCCTTCATTTTGTCGCGGGAAAATATCCGTGGTGATGACGTGATATTCGGCCCATGGTTGGAGCTGCCCGCCTGCGGATCACCGACCCCCAGGGTGAGCTTGCCCTCGGCAATTTTCTCCAGCATCCGGACGGCGTTTTTTGCCTGGGTTTCTCGGGACTCCGGCACCCCTCCGGCATTGAGCAGGTAAAGATTGCGAATTGCCAGATCGACGCACAACTTGGTTATGATCGGCAGCGTCGAGGCCAGGGGCAGGGTGTACTGCTCTCCCAGATACGCATCGATCTCCACCTCGGCTGTCTCGACCGCGGTGTCGACCTTGGTTTCGTCGATCGTTCCGGCACCGGCTTCGTCGGTGAGCCGGATCAGCTCATCGGAAAAAAGCTGGAGCTTGATGTCGGCCAGGGTGCAATAGCTCATGTCGTTTTACCTTTGGCGGCTTTTGTCTGTGGCTTTGCCGGTTCAGCCTGAACCTTCTGCGTCGCCTCGGCGACCAGATCCCTGATCTGTTTCTTGGTGATGAATTCTTTTGTCGGAATCACCGAGACCATCAACATCTTTTCGTCCCTCAGCTCTTCCAGCTGTTCCGCAGTGAAGTGATCGTCTGGATACGTCGTCGGTTTGACACTGTGCGCCAACCCCGCCCGCCTGAACCCTTCTCTTTTGCTTTCGATTACAATCATCGCTGTGCTCTCCGGTAATCAACCGGCCCGATAAAGGCCGGTTGAATTTCAGGTTGAATTATCGGATCAGGTCGTTCCGGTAGATCCGACACAGAGCTGCCAGAAACCGTAACCGCCAGCCGCCCTTGCTTCCGCCCCAAACTTGAACTTCTTGCGAAGGAACACATCATCCGCCTGCGGATCGGTCTGCGAGACAAAGACCGGAGCCTTCCGCTCCTGGTAAATGAACGGCTTGACCGGCTGCTTGGTATCCAGGATGAACCATTGGGTTGCGGTGGAGATGTAGGGATTGACAACCACCTCGCACGCCCCTTTGTAGAGGTTGACCTTGCCGTCTTCCAACCGGTCTGCGGTCATCAGTGCCTTGGCTGTATCGCCCAGGGCGGGCGGCACCATCAGGACGTTCGGGCTCAGACCGAGCGGCCGGCCTTCGTTGTCCTTGAACGTCTCCATCGCAACTTTTGCCGCGCCAAAGGATGCGATCGCCGCGGCCTGGGTGGCGATCGACAGCGCCTTGGTGATCTTGTTTGCTACCGAACTGACGGTACCATTGGCGTCGGTCACAGGGTGATCGGTATCACAGAAGAACTGGCCGTCAAAGCAGAGGTTAGTGAATGCTCCGTCGACAACCTCGCCTACCAGCTCATCCGGGAACATCTTGGCGCTGATGCCTGCAGCCTGCGCCTGCGGTGCATAGATGCCGAGACGATCATCCTCCATGTCATTCCTGTCGACTTCGACAGTTGCCTCCCAGTCCTCATTCACGACGGAATACTTGAACGCCTTGAGTGCCTTGATCGCCTTTTCATCGATCCAGCGCTTCATCTTCGGAAAATTCGACAACCAGGCGTAGTCTTCCTGGCTGGATGTCGACGGAACCCGCATGGCGATCTTCTCGAACATCGGCTGCGCCCCGAGAAACGCCTTGTTGAACAGCGTATTCAGCGTGATGAAAACCGCCGATATGGTACTTTTGTTGACTAACATTATCTTCCTCCCTTCTTTTTTATCATGCCTTGGAGACGGCTTTAAAAATCCGTTAAAAAAACGATTACGCGGTGAACATGAAGCCAGCGGCCTTGAGCTTCGTAATCAGAGCATTGAGATCGACAACAACAGCAGCCACGTCACCCGCCACCGATGCCGCCTGAGCCGCCAGCTGCGGCATACCTGCCGGGATCTGGACCCAGACGCCGTCAGAGGCGACCTCGATCACCCGACCGGCAACAATACCCTTGGTCCCGGCTGCGTCAGCGACCGTCTCATCGTCCTCGACAAAGCACAGCTGCCCTTGATCCGCGACGTCGACCGCATTGGTGGCCGAGTTGTTTAATTTGAACAATTGCCCCGAGTAGATTTTCACCCGCTTGTCACCGTCCGAGCCGGCCGAATTATCGACAGCCTCATCGGCCACACCCAGTATCCTCACCGACGCGGCATCTGCACCTTCCACCGCATAGCCGTTAGCGTCTACGCCAACCAGCTTCCCGGCCTCGATCGCAGTAGATGCCGCGACCAATAATGAAAGCAGGAGCCCCGCCTTCCTTTCCGTATTCCTGTCTGCCATAACTTCCTCCGTAAAATTTACTTACCGTCTTCCTGCGTTTGGTCTTGCGGTACAGCTTATTGCAAACCGCCGAACTGTTTCAGATCGTCGGTGCCGACACCCATCATTTTTGCAACATTGAGCACCGTGGCATCGGTGATGGTCTGCTTTGCCTGTTCGCCCTTCGGCAGGTCGCTTACCGGAATCACGACCGGAGCTTTTGCCACGAAGGTGTTAAACCCGGCGAGATCGCCTTCGGCATACTTGGTCGCCCAGTCTAGCTGATCCGGAGTGATCTTCCCGGCCTTCAGCGCCGCCGCCACCACTTCCGTGGCATCGCGTTCGGTCAGCTTCTTCTGCAGGGCATCGAACTCCGCCCGGCTTACCGAGTTTTTTTCACCCTGTCGAAGGGCATGGATGGAGGCGACCACGGTCGAGACATCGCTCTCGGCAATACCCAGCGCGTCGATCACCGCCTTTGCCACTACCTCTTTCGGTTCCTGCTTGCCCAGGGCCTCAACCGCAGCCAGGACTTCCTCCGCCGTCGATCCTTCCGGCATCTTCAGAGCAGCAATCAACATCTTCAATAAGTCCATACCTTCCTCCTTGTCTTCCGCCGTAAGCTTTGCCAGCAGCGGTTTCAGATGATTGGTTCGCGGCGCGTTGGTCAGCGCCACACTGTGCACGGCGGTCAGCAGCCGGTCACTTTGCCGTACATAAAAGACCGGCGAATAATAGCGGTACTCGCCTTTTGCGAGATAAGCCGCCGCCTCCTCGGTCCACTTGATTTTTGCCTCGATACCGACGCCCTCGGTCCACCGCCAATCGACGCACCATCCGGCAGCCGGAGCTTTGTCACCATTTAAGGTCTGATGCTCGTAATCAAAGACCAGGTCGATTCCGCGCCGGTCGATCCCGGCCTTGACCAAATCATATGCCGCCTTGGTCACCAGATAACGGCCCTGGCCTTCGACCTCACCTTCACCAGCTGGGAAGAGGGTGTACCATTCCGGCAGATCCTCACCTTCTTTGATCCCGAGAGCGGCGACGATGAGCGCCAGTTTTGAGAGTGTCGTTTTCATACCTGCCCCGTTAAAATGAATTCCTGCAGAAGATCGACAATCTCTCCTGCGTCTTCGTCCTGGACCATCAGATACTCTCTGGCCGGGATCTTGACCTTCATGCCTCTTCCGGCCTGCCCGCCGAAGTTGTGAATGGCACCATAAATCTTGTCGGTACCGACATAGACGACATGCTCTTCCGGCTCGGAATGGATCGAGCCGAGCAGGCCACCGGCAAAACCCTTGCCGACCAGGATGGACCCGCCGCCATTTTTCGCGGCAAGAGTTGCATCAGACAGCGGTTGCCAGCCGCTTGGCCGACCGCCTTTTTCAAAATTGCGCTGAACCGATTCGGTAACCGTCTCGCCGATGATCTGCATTGCCGGAAGAGCAGAGCCGAACCTATCTGCGATCTCATTGACCGCCCCGGAAAATTCATGCCCGTTATGGGATATCTCGACTGCGGATCCAGCCATCAGCTTTTTCCCTCCGGCCATGGATTCCGGCCTGGGTTATAATCCCAACCTGGCCCGATGCCCCTGGGGACCTCGATCACCTGACCGGTTTTCTTGTCGACGTATTCGACCATGTCATCAGCCGGTGCATTGGTTCTGATATTCGGATTTTCTTCCTGCAGGCGAGCAAGCCCTTTTCTCGACACGCTCGTCACTCCGCATTTGCAGCCCCAATCGTTGGGCGGGTAATGGGTATCCCAGAACGGATCATCCTGGGGCAAGACCAGGTCGACCCACTGCAGATGATCAGGCCGACGATTGGCGCTGCTCGATTTCATGTACCGGAAGTACGGCCGCACTGCCTTGACTGCCGGGGTCGATTGCTGCCGGTACCGGCCGGCTGAATAGGCCACGCTCAGGTTGGTGTCGTAGATCACCGCCGTCCGCCAGCCTCGAGTTCCTTTATAGCTCCAGCCGCGCGTCTCGATGATCGCGTCAAAATCTTTGCGGAAATCGGCAAGAGTGGTGCCGGTTGAAATGGCCTTGTCAACAGCCGCCCGCAGATCCTCCAGCAACGCCTCGTTGGTCGCCCCGGCAACGGTGAACGCTCTGGTGTGCATTTCGCCCCAGATATCGTCCCACGCCTTGGTTGTGAGATTGACCTTTTGCCGAAAAAAATCGATTGCGGCAGAGAAGGGCAGGTTCATGTATTTTGCGGCTGCGTCCATTTTCAAGCGTTGTTGTTTAAAACATGTTTAAATTTTTCTGCATCGATTGATCGGGGGCATCTCCGCACGATGAAGCGCGCGACCTCGAAAATCGCTTACAGGGCATTCTCAGCGTTCACGTCAAACCGACCAGCCAGCTCGGCAAGGGCCAAAGCTTGCTGGATGGCATTACCCATTTTGATTGGATCGAGTCCGGCAAAAAGCTCCGGCAGTTTGTCGCGGAAATCTTCGAGGCTCTCCGCCTTATCGAGCAGCTCTTTTACCGGGTTGATCGAATCGTCCATACCGCCTTCGTCGAGGGCCTTCTCGACCAGCAGTTCGATGGTGCCCGGTCCAGCTGATTTGGCATCATCCTTGGCAACGATCTTGGCCACGGTGGCACCAGCGCCTGCAGGCTGCATCTGGATCAATTCTTCACCGGCAACCGGTTCCGGCATGCCGAACTGCTCACGCAGATACTTTGCGGGCATCGGCATTCCGGCTCTCATCATCCGCGAGACCCACTCCGACTTCTGGTTGAGATCCTCATCCTCTTTATATATGGCGCTGTACTTCGGCAGCGGCGCATCCCATCCGAAATTGAACCCGACCAGCGGTCTGATCAGCTGGTTGCGGACGGTTGCCGCCAGCGCCCGGCCATCGGCCTGCAGCAGATCGAGTCGTACTTCGTTGTGAGCCTTGGCCGCAGCATAGCTGCCCGACGTGCCGACCTGGCTCGATAGGGTCTGCCCGAGGATGGCCTTGCTGTTCTCGGCATTGCAGAAGTTCGCCAGCCGCTCCCACAGATCCGCAGCGGCCGCACCCTTGGCCGATTCGATAAATTCGATCTCGGTTGCTTTGCTGATCACTCCAGCTGCATCTGACCCAAGCGAAGAGATCGCCGCAAACAGCGCGTCCTTATCTTCCTGGGTTGCGCCTTGGTCATATTTTCCTAGACGCAGCGGCATACCGAACAGCTCGCAGAAAATGACCCAATCCTTGATTGCATAATTTTTAAAGAGCACCATCCAGGCGCACACCCGGTAAATTCCAGCCCGGGCAGGGGACCCGCTCTTGCCGCCGTAACGGTGCATGATGGTTTTCCATGCCGGGATCTCAACGCCCATGGCATCGGTGTCAGTGAGGAGACGCGGCACCCGGCTGAGCAACCCCTTGTCGTCAACAAAAGTGAACCGCTTCTGTTCGATCTTCTCGATCCTGTTCGGTACCGCCTGCCCCTCGGATACATCCCAAAACAATTCCAGGGCGCTGTACCCCTTGCCGACTGCATCCTGCAGACATACCAGGTCATCTTCCCAGTCGGCACGGCTATCAAACCAGTCCTCGACAAACTCATTGATCGTGACGTTGCGCGGATCATCGTCGAAAGGTTCGAAGGTGTAATCGAGATCGACAATGACGTTCCGCCGCTTATCACGCTCGCACATTACATGACCATCGCGCTCTTCGAGCAGTTCGAACAGCTCGGCCTGGCTGCGGACATCCCCGGCATCGGCCCGCTTGAAAACCATTGCCAACTTCTCAGGCGTCAGACCATCGTTGATATATTCCCGATAGCTGTCGAGGATCGGCGCAACCGCCAGCTCCCGCCGTTCCGGCTTTTTGTTTTTCGAGAGGTCTATTTCCCGGTTAAATTGGTCGTAAAGCTTTACCATCACCACATTCCTTTCTTGGTAAACCTGCGTTTGGTCAGAGACTGGTATTCGGTTGAGCTGCTACCCCCCTGCAACATGCTGACAGCTCCCTCCAGGGCATCCGGGCCGTCATCGTGGATATTCTTATTGAGGATATAGATCAGCTGCTCGATCAACAGGCCCTGATCGGAATGTCCTTTCTCGAACAAGAGTTTCTGGTGTTCAACCAGATAGCTGAGCGTGCCGATGATCCTGGCCTCTTTATTGGTTGAATGATGCACCGCCTGCCATGGCAGATATCTGCCGACGTCCTTGGCGTAATTGGCGATAGCCTCATGCAGAAAGTCCTGCAGCATGTTCTCTTCGATGCCGATCACTCCGCCGTATTCATCGTACTGGGCGTAGGCGGCGGCAAACATCTCGCCGACCGAGGCTCTTCTGATCCAGGCATGAAGGCAGCGGAACTTCATCTTTGCCCGTTCGAGGCCGACGGTGATAATTCCCTTGTAGTCGTTATTCTCGCCGTTCTTGGCGCTGGGGTCGACAAAGGTCGCGACCAGCATGGATGGCAAAATGATCTCGACCCGGTTGTAGTAGGCGAACCATGGCTCTTGAAACGGGCTCTCGTCATCACCGGTCAGGTTCATCATCTCGGCGTTGAAATCCCTGGTACCCATCGTCCGCTTTTTCTTTTCCAGCCTCTCCGGTGGCCACAACTCCGGGAAGAGAGGCCGCTGATCCGGCTTGCCGTAATCGAGCCAGGCGCGATACACATGGGACCGGTAGAGCGGCATGCCCTCGTCGTCTTTCTCGGCGATCAGTTGCGAGAGGACGGACTTCGGATGAAACAGGTTGCCGACCATGACAAACAGGTAGCCGGTGCCCATCGATCCGATCACCGCTCGCCGCAGCCAGCGCAGGCCTTTATTGACGAGCAAAGGATTCTCGACATTTTCGTCGTTCTCGAAATCATCGACAACGGCGTAGTCCGGGCGATACTGGCGATTCTTGAGGCCGCGCACTTTTTCACCCCGGCCCCTGGCGAGAGTCTTGATGCCGGTCGAAGTGACGAAATCACCAGCGGCCCACTTCTGCCCCCTGAATTCGCCGAAGTCATGCCGCAGCCGAACGTTATCCTCCAACTCGAGTCTGATCGGCAGGGTGAAGCCGACCGCCTGATCGTTGGTGTCGCTGATGATCAGCTGGAACTTGCGCAGCTCATAACAGATATTTCTGATCGGGATGGCAAACGACCAGAAGGTGCTCTTCGCGTGCTCCCTGGGCGCGGCAACCAGCTCGACGTCATCGGTGACGTTGCTGATATCTTCCCACTCCTCATGAAAGTCACCGAAGCCGATGGTGAAGTAATGGGGCAGGTAGGTCTTGCAGAAAAAGAGAAGGTCATGACGGCCCTGGGCGATCCGCGATTCTTTCTTCTCCGGCGTATCGTCCTCAAACGGCGAGACGGATTCAGTGATCCATCCCTTGATTTCGTCCGCCCAGGCGTCAAACCTGTTTTCTGTAAGTTTTGGCCGCTGTCGCATTAGCCGTTATCCTTGGCATGTTCCGCCTTGAACTGAATGACCAGGTTATCAAAATTCCTTGCCAGCACCTTCAACCCTTCCGGGTCGCTATCCTTCAACTGCAACGCTATCCACTGAACGATTTCGAGAAACAGGGCAGGCTTGTCAACTTCGGCTGAGACGGTCTCGTTTTCTGCCAGCAGCGCGGCCGATGCAGCCTTCTGATGTTCTTCCCAATGACGCAGATTCGCCGCCGCTTTGGAGAGGGCATCGAACACCTTTGAGTCCCGCTCCTGGACCTTCAGCGAAAGCACATACTCTTCCTGATCCTCGAACAGTTTTCTTAGATTTTCGCCCCTGGTGACATGAGCCTGCCGTGCCTTGTCCCATTCATCCAGATCTTCACTCGGCTTTTTGCTCGCCACTTTCCACTTCGATAACGTGGTTCCGCTGACGTCGAAGCGTTCGGAGATGGCGGTCATGGTCCATCCCTGGGCGTAGAGGCGGAACGCGATCGGCTCAAGGCTTGCCTTCACGCCTTTAGTTGCCAAGGGCTTTCTCCAAATCGTTGATATGGGTATTTACCGAGATCAGATCCGCCTGAACCATGACCAGCTCATCCATCTGTTGAGCTGCCAGGGCAATCTCCATCTCTTCGATTTCCAGCAGGTGCGGGTTGATTGCCGGAGCTATCGACCGGCACAGCCCTTTGCCTTTCATCTGCAGCTGCGTGCGCTTGGTCTTGAGGCCTGCCAGCTTGCCCTGCATCATCAACCGCTCATTGCTCATCGTTGATATCCTTTGGCTTAGCGTTTTTACGGATTAGCGGACAGTGCATATTGCCCTCGATCGCCGAGCGCAGCGCTTGCACCTCGGCAGCGGCCCAGACAACCGTCTCACGGTCATCCTTCGCCATATCCTTATAATTCCCGGCCAGATCCTTTATGCCTTCAACCTGAGCGAAATTGTTGTTATACATTGTCACAACTGCCTCGAACCGCCGATGCTGGAAAACTGAGATGATCACCAGTACCGCCCATGGCCCGAGCAATATTCCGAAACAGATAGCCATAATCGGCGCTGCGCCGATTACACTAAAGAGAGAAGCCAACGAGTTTATCAAAGCGGTTATCTCTGCCGGTGACACTATCGTCGTCTCCTCTTCTCTCTCTCTTCAAAATCGGTTGCGCAATCGACGCACCTGGTGCAACCCGGGAGAAACGTCCTCCGCGCCTCCGGGATTTGCTCGCCGCAATCGATGCAGGTTGTTTTCGACACTCCGGCAAATCCAGCCACCCGCGCCTGCAGGGAAAGGGCTTGCTTTCGATAATGAGCGTCCATCTCCTGGGCCTGGTCGAACTGATCCATTACGACTTCAACTTTTCGATTTTATGACCCAGTCCGATCAGCCCTAGGGCGAGGACGATTTGTTGCATCCCGGCTTCCGTGTCGCCACTTGCGATACTCACCACGCCAAGCCCGGCCGTACACGCGGCGGCGATCCATGTTTTCCAGCCTTTCATGCTTTTTTCTCCTGTGCGTCGAGGTAGGCGAAAACAGTCTCAACCTTCTGCACGTAGTTGATGGTTTCGGTCGCATATGGCCCGGTTACTCGGGGCAGGGCGACGGTGATGGAATGCCATTTGTCTGTAGGCAAGCTGTTCTTCCCGGCAATTTTCTGTGCCTTGATGATATGGCCAGCACCGGCATTGTACGCACCGAGCATGAAGCGGACTCGCTCGATGCCATGCTCAGCTTTAAAGATATCCCAGCAGCGCCGATCGTAGGCAATACCGAGCCGGATATTTTTGTGAGGGGCGGTCGATGGAAATACGCCTAGCTTTTTGGCTATCTCCATTTCGGTTTTCGGCATGAGCTGCATGACGCCGAAGGCACCGGCTGGAGACATCGCCATAGGATCAAGCGCCGATTCGGCTATAGCCTGCGCCTTGAACCACTCCCAAGGCAACACCTCATGAAAGAATTCCAGGCCGTATTCTCGGAAATAATGATCGTAACAATTTGAGTACTTCGACATGACCCCTCCGTAACCACATGCGGGACATGCCGGATCGGGTTTCGATCCGGCATGCTCTTATCTAATGTTGTGGTTATAGAGGGTTTTGGGCAGGAAGGTTATGGGAAGCGGTTCAGTGTTTTGTTAATTTGCCACCGGCGCTTTCAAAATTTTATACTGAAAGCCCGATGGTAGTTTCATATCTGTCAAACGTCAGTTCCTATAACTCTTCTTATTTTTGCCTCATCTGCGCTCATATCAGTTGAGTAAAAAGCCACACCTTTTGTTCCATCAAACAGATAAACGTTATCTCCAAGGTCACCATAGGCAACCGCAAGAGACACCCCTGTAATGTCAAAATAGATATTGTTGATACCTAGTATCTGACGGATTAATGGAGAGTCAGAAAACTTAACTATCCAATCGGATGGGCCTGTTCCTGAAACGATTGTGAAATTTAGTTTTAATGGGCCTGGGTATTGGAGAGGTAGGTTTGATATTGAATCTACCGCAATCCTTGTCCCAGGAAAACCAGACTCAATAACCTGAGTTAATGCAAGTACGCCCTTAGGCGAATGGTGCAGCCAATCACCCACTTGGTATGTTGGTAGCAGAGTATCGGGAACATCGGGATCTTCCATAGATGTGTAGATGTCCTTGTAACTACATCCATAAGCAATAGCGATTCCAGGCAACCACTCGTTGAATGAATCTATCATAGTTTGCTTTTCTATAGACCAAGCGATAGAACCCTTGCACGGGGTGAGGCTGAGAAGCAGTACAGAGGGGGTATTTGATGTTATTGCGCTAACAAGTTCTTCGTAGTCCACTTTTAACCCTGACAGCGTATCACCACCAAGGATATTATTAATCCCTATCAGGACAACTCCAAGACTTGGATTATAATTAAAATAATCAGTGTCTAATCTATCTATCGCTTGCCTTACTGTATTTCCAGCAACTCCTGAGTCGATAATCGTTGGATTGTTCGGAAGCATATCATCAATAACCAAAGGCCAATCACTACCCGTTATACTGTCACCAAGAGCAACTATTGTTCCAGATATAGAAGACCTTCCACCAACGAGTGTTGGCTTTAGCCCAGATGGTATTGCTGTTCCAACTGTATTCACAAATAGTGCATTTGATACAACATGTGTCTGGATGTCCTTGAAAATAACTTTACTTAATGTTCCACCTAAATATATCCCAGGGTCTGCATACGTTGTACCACCATCTAATTTTGTACGTTGAACCGTATACCTAGCATATTGGTCGGTTATGGCTACGGTGATGGTAGATGGAGTGAATAGGCCAGTTGCATCCCTAAGTTTTACAGTTCCAGCCTGACCAGCAGGAGCCTTTAGCGAGTACGAAAAATTAACTATGTCACCTGGAACAAAAAGATCTGAGTTTGTCCTAGCACCCTGCCTGACAACCCAAGTGTCAACAACATCGACTTGCCACCCATCCCCAGTATCTATCGGGTTTGCATTGGAGCCAAATATCCATGTGCCTGTTTCTGGATTTGAGTATATAGATAAATTTTCTGTGTTAGAGAAACCATCTTGGTTCAGGTCATATCCCCCTCCGTCAAGGATTTCAGTGTGTATATCTGCGTCTGAAATAACACCATTTTGCAGGGCAAACGGAGCATTTATAATTGAGTTAATACAAACCGTTCCAGCACCCTCGGCAAATGGATAATAAGCTATCAATTCTCCTGCTCTTGTGATGGATACTCCATAATAAACACTTGCTGCGAGCGTCAGTGTCCCGTTGACTGTGCAAGTTGGAATTGCTGTTGAATCGGCGGTGATAACATCAGTTGTTAATAGTCCAGTTATTGCTATTGTTGCAGGGCCGGTATATCCTCGTCCTGGCTGAACGGGACCGACAGATAAGCCGATAGATTCTGGCTGCAGGATACCATTTTTTATTTCCCATAATGCTATCGGATCGCCTGGCACACCGGACTCGTTCAGGTCAATCGCCCGGCCCCAGCCGTGCAGCTCGGGGAACAGCTCCTCGATCTGCTGCACGCTATAGCGTTGCAGGTTTTTCGTAGGTGCGATCAACTCCATGCTATGCCCCCCCTCGAACATACATGGCGAATTCGGTCATGTCTGCGCCGCCAGTGTTTTCGACCACGACCTTTATTGCCGGGCAGAGGAGGCTGGTATACAAAAAGAACGCCGGAGTATCGGCAGTCACCGAGCCAATGTCACTCACTTCTCCTGGCGTCTCACCGTCCGGCAGTCGCACCAGTTTGACGGTGCACGCCTGATCGGCGCTGATATCGATGCCGATCTTCCCGGCCATCAGCGTGTCGATAATCGCCGAGGTTCTTACTGCAGCAGTTGCCAGCGGTATCTTGTCGGTCAGCAGCAACGTGCTGCCGGTGCCTATGTGCCCACTCGGCACGCCGATTATTTCGTCCATCGTAAACCTCCATTCAACTTGGCTTTAAAAAAAGAAACGGACCATCTCCAACTCGTGGAAATAGTCCGTTCTGGCAAGAAAAATTAGCTGAAGTGGTTCAGTGCTTGCTCACCCCAGGAGGGATTCTATCATCCTGCTCGCCTCGGCGACACTGACCTGGCCAAGATACCTCTGGGTTGTCGTGAGATCAGCATGCCGCAAAATTACCTTGCTTACCATCTCAAGAGGGATGCCGGAGCGGGACGCCTGTGTGGCCGCATGACGCCGGAGATCGTGAGGACGAAGTCTGACCCCGGCATCGCGTCCCTTTTGTCTGACCATCCTGAACGCTGTCGAATAGGACATAGAGAAGACAAGGTCATTGGCAGCGATCTTGTTCTCGCGCACATACTCATCAACCTTTCGCATCATTTTTTGAGGTACATAGACCACTTCACCTTGACGGCCGGACTTCGGTTGCTCAATGCTGATCGTGTTAACCTCAACATTTAAATTTCTTGGCCGCATGCTGAGGACCTCGCCGATCCTCATAGCGGCCCGGCCCATCAGTTCAAGCATAATGCGGTCTTCCCCCCAGGCACGAAATATGATTTCATCGACAATTTCCTTGTCAAGCAGATCTGGCGGCACATGACGCGGCCGTCGATAGAGTTTCTTGATGATCCCCTTGGTGCAGGGATTGGTGAAATCTACGTCGAAAGTATCCTTCACAAAATTAAAGAAGGCGGAGAGCTGCCCAACCCGATTGCTTTTTGTCGATGTGGAAAGCCCATCGGTTAAAATTTCCAAAAATGTTGCAACATCACTCTCAGTAACAGCAGTGATATCCAACCCAGAGAACAGGTCCCGAAACTTCTCAAGAGTATAGGCAAAGCCCCTTACAGTATTCTTCCTTGAGTTTGCCCGATGGTAATCCATGTAGGCTTTAACGCCCTGGTCTACTATAATAGTTGCACTCATCATTTCACCCCTTTCAGCCAGGCATCCAACCTGGACAGATATTGCGTTAGTTTGAATACTCTCGCCGCCATCCTCCTCCTGTGGATCAGCGTCATTATGCTGGGTTTCTCGATCTCAATTTTTAAGGTGATATATTCATCGGCCAAGGCGTTGCGGGCCTCGACGATAGCATCAATCGGAATGCTGCCAATGCACCCCGATTCGATCTTTACCTCAATGTTTTCTATGTTTTCCAATTTTCACCTTTTCCTTGTAGTCAGTTATAACCAACCAGTGAGCAGTCTCCGCATTTCGTACAAAAATCAGCCTTTTTCCCGTCTTTGAATGTGACCCGCTCATAGATGTGGTCTTGCCCGTTAATGCTGCAATCTGCCCTGGTGTCATGAGTCACGGAGAAAGTCTGGTTTAACCAATAGTTGTTGCCACACTCATCACATTTTTCTTGTCTACAGTCTTCATCGTAATCCTCAGTTTCGACCTGATATTTATTCCCGCAATACGGGCAAATTGCATCGTTGTCATCAGATCTTTCTTCAAATTCGATATCCATTTCCTTCTCCTTTTTTATCAGCCAAAATAGAAGATTGTACTTTCTAATGTCGCAGCTAAAACAGTTTCAGCTGCCGATTATCCTCGACACCAGGCTCACGACCGAGGATGTTCCACACCTGCCTCGAAGACAAACCCACGGATCTGGCGATATCGTCAACAGTTTCACGCGCGCTGTACCGCTCGATGATCCGCCGATCGCGGACCTTCCGGCGCAGGCCATCGACGTTATGGAAATAGATGGATGTTCCCCGGTATTTCTGTTCAAGGATCAGCGCGATCCGCACGGCCAAATGCGGTGCGACGGTGGCGATCTCCCGGGAGAGCGGGGCCAGCTCGCCGGGCAGCTCGTCAATCTCCGGCAGGAATTCGTCCGGTAATTTGGTCAGATCATCCATCATTTTACCTCCTAGTCGAAATCAATACCGTTACGCTTACCCATTGCTTTGAGGCTCTCAATGAGAGTGAAACACTCTGATCCTCCGCACCACTTCAGGTTGTCGATGCCGGTTGTTCTCTTCACATACGCCTGCAGGGCATGGTCTTTGCGGTTCCTGATCACGCCGCCATCAGCCAGGGTGATCCACATCGCCACAACCTTTCTATGCTGGCGGTCATCGTACTTCGGCGACGATCCTTTCTTCTTCGATACCCGCGCCTTCCAACCCTTAGCCTTGAAGATCTCCAGTAACTTGTCTGCTTGAAATGGAGACAGGTTTGATGATGATTTAACCTTGAAATTAAAGTTCAGAATATCCCGGTAAATCTCGTCGGTGAGGCCGAGTTCCTTCTTGGCTATATGAATCTTTTGACGCTGCGCTGTTGTTGGTGGCATTACTTGGTCGCCTCCTGAATGGTAGGGACATAGTCAGTCCATGGCATTGCACCGCCAAGAAGTTGAGACGAGCAGGCAGGGCAAAGGCTTTCCTCGATCGCTGCAACAGCTCCGCAGCCGCCGCACTTCATTTCAGCCTGGGCGGTTTCCATCATTCCATCCCCTTAATGACCTGTGAAAGGCCGTTTAAATCAATTGTTGCAGAAGGAGCGCCGTGCTTCTCATCCCACTCACGCCGCGCTTTTTCCATAGGATCAAGCAGCGGATCCGCTTCCGACCGGTCCGGCTGCGGCCGTCTGTGCTGGGCAGCATTGGTATGCTGTTTCTTTTCGGCCTGGTAATCCGCTTGATCGGCCAGGTCGTAAGCTATCTTCTGCAGGTAGTTATGGTTCGGCATAGGCAGATTGAGCCTGTCCCGTTGCTCGACCATCCGCTCGATCGCCAGCGCCCAGGTCCGAGGCTGACAGGCCCGGGCAACCTTATGATCGACCTGGACATACCCGGTGGCAACCAGCTGCCGAAGTTCGGTCAGCAGCCTGACGGCCTTCTTGGCCTGGATTGCCCGACCGGTTACAGGCCGGAAGAGGCCGAGATAGTGGAAAACCACCTTCTCAACATCCTTCGGCAGCTCGACCAGCACGGCGCAGATCAGCCGGTGCTCAGTTTCGGAGAGGAACCATTCGATCGGTGCGACGGTCCCGCATGTTTGGCATGTTCCTTTCATTTCTATCTCCGACTACCGGCCTTCTTGCCGGTCTTTTTTCTGCTGATATTTGCTTCTTTTCCGGCCTTCATTGTGGATACAACCGGCGCAGACTTGTTGGTATTGCGCGAGATCACACCACTCAATGGACATCTTTACGTCCATCTGCATCTTGCAGGGTATGTCAACGTTTTGGCTCATCACTTACCTTCATCCTCTTTAAATAACCGGCATTTTTCGGCAATCTCCCGGTCACTTAAAACGACGGTACCGTCATCGTCGGGACCGTTCCGTCTGGCAAAAGCATCCCCCCTGACATAGTTTCTCGCAGGCCTGCCACTTTGCCTCGGATCTCTTCTGATGAATTCAACGACATACTTCTGACCGCCGATATCGCTAAACAGAATCAATTTTGTTCCTGGCTGTATCCGATTGGCTCTCATCAACTCCCTCCATTCAGGCTGCTTTTCAAACCGAAGGAACCACCCTCCGATGACCCCGGCGTACCGGGGTTTCGCTTTGTTAATCTACCGGAATAAAATCACTGGGAAGCAATATGGCAAAGTGGGGAACCTTGCACACAGGACACTCAAAGTTGATCTCGACCCCGTCCTCTTCCGCGTTGAGCTCGATAGTCAACAAGGTTGGATCCACGGATACTTTACAGTTTGGACATTCCATTTTTTTCTCCCTTACCCCTGACATCCACAGTTAACAGCCGACCCCTTACCATTCGTATACGACCCCAGGTAATGACCACAAGTGACCTTCTTCTCCGGATCTTTCGTGCTCACACACACGCATTCAATCGGACAATCCGCCACCGTGCAGATCGACGTGATAACCGCAACCCGCCGCACGCCTGCCTCTTTGACATCGGTCGTTTCCATATCACACCCCCGCAACATCAAGGGGGATCTGCTCCCAACGATCGGTATCCTGCACCCGTTCATAGATCCGCACATACTCCCGACTGCCGGCCACAGTCAGACTGTCGTTGATCGCGGCCATGGCCCGCAGCCACCGCTCATCCTCGATATTGAATTTCCGCAGGGAGAGGATCCGCTTGGCGTTGACATTGCCCGCACGATCGACAGAGAAGGCATCGTTCACCAGGGCCTTCAGCTCAGGCCCGGAAGACGCTGTCCACTCATTGAGACATTGGTCGATCAGATCTTTCGCGACCTGCAGCCGCTCGTCAAAAACAAATGACTCGGCGACAGCCCGCATTACCCGGTACCGGCCGTCAAAGCTCATCAACGTCACGTTCCCTTTATTGCCGCCCAGGCTGGTGTCATATTGCGAGGCAGAAAGCTCTATGAACAGCTCAATATTCTCAAATGCTGACTGCTTAAAAACCTGCAACATGGCTTTGACGTCCTTCGCCTTGGCCACCAACGCCTTCACCAACTCATCCCTTATCTTGTCGATATCCTTTACCATCGACTCAGGGACCAGATGGCCCCTGGCGTCTTCCATGTACCCCTCGGGGATTTGCTTAGATTGCGACATGTTTCTCTCCAAAAATATTTTTAAACGTCACCTTAGAACTCAGATAATCCGCCACACTTGCAACAAACGACTCGGCCGCAAGCTTCGCTACCTGCAGCTCATAATCGGATTTTGAATCGCGAGAACCATCACAATTCAAAAACGCCTGCAGCTGCTCGGAAAGAGCTTCCGCACTGCTTACCACGTCCGTCCTTCCGGCTTCCAAAACCTTGAGCAAAACAGTAGGAGGCGGGGTAACTTCTGCTATCAACCCGCCAAGATCCTTTTTCATGCCCCGGATTATTTCAGATTCTACTTCCATCCCGGCTCCACTTACTGCAGGGTGGATCTCGTTCAATTGCACCATTATCTGCTTTGCTGTTTGAGCTGCGTGAAGCATGTTCAATCTCCTGTTAATCCCTGATTAAATCAGTATTATTTTCACATCGCATGCAAGCGCGATACAGTTGCACCCTAAGTGGATTGGCAGCAGAGAAAGGCGTCCGCCGCTCAGTCACACACCTGGTTAAAACGATATCGCCAAGCACCGGACAACCGACCACCCGAGTACCAAAAACCTCCTCGACTCTGGCAAGAATCTTATCCAGCGCCCCCTGATAGCTACCGCTAAGCACCTGGCTGACTGTGGCGGTTGAATAGCCGAGGAGTTTTGCAACTCGAGTCTGGCTCTTCTGGGCAGCAACGGCATCACGCAACAAATCGAGCAGGCTATTCTCTGTCATGGTTTCCCTCCCATCACCGCTTCAGCATTAGGCCGTCCGTGGCCGTCCTCGCTCCACATGACCTTCTTCAGGTTTTGATCCCAGACACGCTTGACCCGCTGAACCATCGGCGGCTTCGGGCCGGTGAACATGTGGCGGAGGAAGGTATACCGTCCGCCCTGGTCCCGGCGCAGATATCCGGCCCTGTGTAAATGCCTGCAATAATCCTCGGCACTGCTGCTCGCCACCGCACAATCGGGCGTAGTCGCATTTATCGCAAGATCCTGAATGGTAAAGACCTGCAGGATATACATGGCCCGCCACATATTTATCCGGCCCTGCCCCTGGGTGACCGCAGTTCCGTCTCGTTGCACCCTGGGTGCATCGACACCGACGTCTTTTATCAAGGTGAACAGCCTCGTTTTCTCTCCTGTTTCCTCCCGCAGATATCCGGCATTGGTCAGTCCACGGACATAATCCAGCACCGAGGAAGCATCCAGGGTGGTCTCCAGGAAGATCTCTCGTACCGTAAAGACCTTCTTGTCACGGATCACCGCCCACATGGCCTCCCGGCTGTCAAAACCGTTCAGCTTATCCATCGGTTTCCGGTTCACTCGTTTCGTCATTTTCTTCATCGAACAATCCTCCGCTCCGGTGGTTCGCCGGTGTAAAACTTCCGCGATCCCCATTCCCCCAGGTCGATCGAATCAAGGCCGAGGCCAGCGGCATGTTCCTGCACCAGCCCCAGGTTGACGACGATCCGCCGTGCAGATCCCCGGCTTGCGTTATGAATGGCCTGCAGCAGATCGGTACCGATCTCCATGTTATGGACATACAGCCTGGCCAGATGCTGGCAGTCGTCAAAGTCGGCAGGCTGCGCCGGGACCCAATCCAGAACCCGACCGTGAAAACGCTCCCATCGTTTCAGTTTGTCCGGCAGCAACTCCTCACCGATCAGGAGAATAGCCGCCCTCGACCCCTCATAGATATCCCGGATCATCTCCACAGCCTCGCGCTTGACAATGTGGTCAAACTCGTCAACAATCAGCGGCCTGCCCGAGTTGGACAGCTGCCGGCAAACCTGCTCGATCATCTCATACATGGTCTTTGCCGGGGGAATGCCCATCTGCTGCAGGATAGCCAGGAGCACCGCCTTCTTGGTCCAGGTATCCATGCACTGGATGTAATAGGCGTCCTGGGTGTTAGCGACGTAGGTAGCCGCGGTTGACTTTCCCCATCCAGATGGCCCGTAAAAGCAGACGAATCCAGGCAGATGGAAAGGCCGGTCGACCGCTCTCAGCAGTGCCTTGCTGCACATGCTCACGTTGGTGAGTGGCGCGGTTGTCGCGTACACTCCCGTTTTTTGATTGTTGCAAATCTCTCTTTGTGTCATACTTTCTCCGACTTCATAAGGTGTACGTAAAAACTCCGGGACATCCTCCGGAGCGGTGTTCAAGCCGTGGTTGACGCCACGGCTTTTCTCCTTCCCCTGCTACTGCGCAGCCTGCCGGCCAAGGGTATCGGCGACAGACTTAAACGCCCTGAAACTTGCACTCTTTCGATACGCCTCATAAAACAACATCTCTTTCTTACTGAGTGTTTCACCTCCTTCCAGCCGGGTATCCAGCCCGTTCCAGAATAAGAATTTCCCTTTATCGTCATCAGGGATGACGACCTCTGCAGCCTTAGCCTCCATCTCCAGTTGTAACGCCTCTTTATCCGCTTTAATCCTGGCCGGTGCCGAGCTGATCTCGATCACCTTTGACGACGGCTGCAGGTCGATAATGCCGCGGCGTTCCGCCTCGATCTCTTCGAGGTTATCCAGCTTGATCTTGGCCCGACGCCTGGCCCGCTCGTTGGCAGCTTTTTCAACCAACGGCAGCGGGAAGAAATGATCTTTGTTTTGCTCGAACAGGGCGTAACAGATAAGGCGTCCCTCGCGGTCCCAGACCTGGACCTTCGAGCCGTCGTGAATGTCGTATCCGATCTGCAGCTCCTGGCCTTCGTAGTGTTCAAGTATGCTTGCGAAATAGGTATTCGTGCCGAGAGAAACCGACGATCGCACAACCTTTCGGGCTATCCTCGGCCTGAAGAGAATTTCGACTTCCTGCTCGGAAAGCTGGTGTTCTTCCTGCTTCCAGCCGTTAACGGTATGCCAGGCCCACGCCTCGAAAGGAGACATGTGGCGCCGTAGACCGGTCTCGGGATCGTTGATCTTCGGCAATGAGGAATGAGGACGACGGTTGTAATCTTCGACCTCTTCCTGACAGAAGGAAAGAAACGCCGACCAGGACATCAACACCTCACTCTTATCAGACTTCCGGAAGTCCTTTTCCATCAGCAGGTACACGTTGCGCTTAGTAAGAGTGTCCATCTCCTTGCCGACAAACGTCGGCAGTTTCTTTGCCGCACGGATCCACAAGGTAGCGTTCAATCGCTCGATTATCCCACGGCCCTGGGCGTTCCCGGCGATACCGGTCTTGTGCATGGTCCCGAGTCGCGGGAATAATCCGGTAAACTCATCGGTGTTGATCTGCGCCTTGTTGCCCGATCCGCCGTCAGTGTAGAGGATATTGAAGACACCGCCGTACCGCTTCCCGGCACTGACGGTTGCCGCATGGCGAACCGCATCGGCGACCGTCGTTGCCGACTCGGCAAGGCCTGCCGACCAGCCGACTATCACCCTGGTGGCCGCGTCGATGATCGCGCAGATCTCCGGCTTGAACGGCTTGCCGTGGATTGGGTGAGCGACCTTTGCCTTGAAGGAATGGCCGTCGCATATCCCGATATCGAGAGGACTGAACTCGCTGGTCTCCCGTTGGCGATAGCCCTTCAGCGCCTTGAAAGAGGATCCGGTCTTGCGGCCACGCTCGCGGTCAAGACGGCTGCGCTTATCGTGGAATCGGCGGACCTGCTGATAGCTCGGCATGCCGATATCTTTCGGCAAGATCTTTGCCATAGCTTCCATGGCCTGGGGAATTGAAGGGTTGCTCGGGAGCTGATAGCACTGCATAAAGAAAGGAGCCCAGGGCGGGATCTCTTTTTTCTCGACATCCTTCGGAGCGAACGCCGCAAGGCCCTTCTTGTCCATATCCTTCCAGCGGAATATCATGCTCTTGCTGATTTTCCGGCCGGTCTTGCCGCCCCTGGCATTGGCTCTCTCGATCATTGCCTGCAGGTGCTCGGGCAAGGTGCCGCTGTTTGCCTGCTGGATAAACTCCCGGATCGCATGATTCGTCCCGTACTTACGCTCCAGCCGCTGGAACTCCCGATAAAGGGCAACTCTTGCATCCATTACCTCGCGCTGCCAGTCCTTCAATTCGGTCAGTTTTGGCAGCTGATGATCGACCACGGCCAGGGCTCCACCCGTTGCAATGGCAACACTCGTCGTCTTGTTTATTTCCTGCCGCCGCTCGCCGGGCATCAACGCGACTAGATATTTTTTAACCACAAGGCCGCGCTCAAGCTCTTGAATGCACGGCCAGTTTTCCACTTGCGCCCAGCGGTTAACGGTACGCCTGGCTACTCCGAGCATGTCGGCTAATTCCGCTTCAGAAAATCTTGCTTGAGATAACGACGCAGGTGCATTCATTGGTTTAGCCTCGCAGGTTATCCAGGTTCAACATCAGAAGATCAAACGCCTTATTAAGCGCTTCTTTTTCCTGGAATATCTCGACCACAACCCACTCGGAATTACGCACCAGCTTTTCGATTATCAGCCGGATAGGATCCGCCCGATAGATGTCGAAGCCTGCGGCTAGAAGTTTTTCGGTATTGCTCGCCTCGGTTGAATAACCGGTCTCAGGAATGCGATGATTGCCGTTCTGGCTGATCGCTCCCCGGATCGCGTCAAGATGGTTGACGACGGTCAACCTGTCGGTGGTTTTCCAGTTACTGAATATCTCTGCCTGAACGGCATTTAAAAAGTTGTTGAAGGCTTCTTTAAAGAGCGGATCAATCCGCGATTCGTTGTCTTTGCGGGGCCGTTTTGACTTGGCCTGATCCTTGTCGTGCTTGGCATCTTCGATAATTGCGAGGGACTTACTGTCCTTTAATGCCCGGACCGTTGCCCTTATATGGGCAGCGGTGACCTTGCCTTCCGGTGCGGTCTCAAGGGATTGCAGCCAGGCCTGGCGTTGTTCGTCCGGGGTGAGGCCGACCAGGGCGCGGGCTTGCGATTCATTTTGAGGCACAGAAAAAAGTGCGCAATTGCGCACTTTTTCTGAGTCAGCTTCGAGCTCGATTACCCGCAGGTTTCTTACAACATACGCGGCGTCAATGTATTGTTCTGCCGTCCTTTTTGCTATGTCAAGAACGTCCCTGCTATAGTCTGCAAAGCAATGGTGCGTTGATTTATAGAGCTTCAACCGGAAGATCTCTTCCAATGTCTCGCCTATATCTATATAGGCCTGTCTGACCACGTTAAAAACCTTCTCCTCCAACTTCTTGCGCAGGTCCCCTTCCTTCGTCGTCAGCGGTATAAGTTGTGTCAAATACAGATCTTCCATTTCCTATTTCTCCATTTCTTCTAGAAATCTCATGCGCTTCCGTTTCTCTGCCCTTGCCCTGCTTTCGTCTTCTGCTAATCGCTGGATCTCCGCCCGCAGCGCTTCCGGTCCGGGCATGGCAAACATATCGCCGCGCTCGGCCAGCAGCCTAATAGGCTCACGGTTGCCGGTCGCCCGACAGAAAGCCGGCAGGTACTCAGCCGGTATCCGGTGCCGGTCTTTCGATTCGGCGGTCCATGTATCGATTGTTGACTTGGTGACTTCGACGCCAAGAAGATGACTCATCTCCCCGGCTATTTGATGCCGTGACAAAGGGCATTGTCTGATAGCCTCAACCAGAGCCAGTCTCAAGACGTTGGCGATATCCATCTCACCCTCTTGCGCCTGCTCGGTGACCCTGGCGGAACACTCCTTTATCACGTCGAAAAGCGACAATTGTCTATTGTCTACTTTTGACTTGCGTTTAGACATTGTTTACTTTCCGCTTTTTAGGTACATTGCTGCTGGGGAGCCACTGTTTCCGTAGGTCGAACTTACGCTGATTAGCCTGTTTCTCTATCTCCAGTCTGAGTAATCGCGGCAAAGCAGCCTCGGATTCTGGCCCCCAGCATTCGCCCCAGGTAATACCGATCAGTTTGGCGACAGCCTCTTCGATTTTCCGGTTAGATCGGACAACGACAGCGCCGTCGGCGCGCAGACGGGTCACCCTTTTTATAATCTTCTGGGTGATGTGGTAACCGTGGCCGATCTCTTGCGCGATGGCGCTGACCGTCAGGCCACGGAGCTTGATAAGTTTTTGAAGATTATTCATTGATTTTGCTCTTTTTTTGTTTTGGTCTAGATGCTCTCTATTTATAGACACAGTAATCTACAATTATAGAATATGTCAAAAGAAAAATCTGCAATGGTAGATATTTCTTCACGGTTAGATGAGCTTGTTAAAGAGAAAACTAACGGGATCGCAAGTAAGTTCGCAGATTCTGCCGGGATAAACTCCAAGACATTCCACACTTATCTTAACGGGAGGACTCCAAGCGCAGATGTGCTTTTCTATATTTGCAGAAAATACAACGTCAATCTTAATTGGTTGGTGGCAGGCATTGGCCCCAAATACATAACCGCCCAGGGCGAGCCCCATGTCCTGGACCCGGATCCGGAAATCGCCGACTTAATGAAAGGAGCTCAGCGCGTCCTGACCAGCGGCAACCCGATAGCCTTCGACGCCCTGGAGCGAAATATCAGATACTTCGATCACGCGATCGAAGCGGAAAGACAACTCAATGAAATGAAATCAGATGTGGAAATGATCAAGGCCGAATTGGCCAGACTGAAACGCGAAAACTTGCGTCTCGACTCGGAAGCCGAGGAACCATCTTCAAGGAAGAAGGTAGGGTGATTTATGCAGTGTTTTAGTACCACGGCTTTGCATTAAAAAAATCGGTATAAATACCTATCTTTCAACAAGTATCTATACCCGCCAGCGGACAACTTAATTTTAATCTCCTTTTGTCCTGACTTTTGAGTAGACTATCGCATCCTTCTTCACCTTTTCACAAATCCTAATTTGATCGTGAGACAGGCCAGTAAAATCGAAGTCATCAATGGATCGCTTTGTATATTTCAAATAGGAAATATGTCCAACTCTTGTTGATAGACTCTCGACATCTCTAATGGTCATTACTACTGGATATTCATCGACAACTAAATCAAGCACTTCGTCATGTATTGCTGACATTTTCCCCTTAAACTTATCATCGCTGTAACCGTAGCAATAAGCTATCTCTGGATTTTCCCTCAGTATCGGATCTAGAATAACGTCGTAGCTTGACTTAACCCTCGACAAATACTCTTCCCTTGTAACCGTCTGTGCAGCACATCCAACCAGGGAAACGGCAATAGTAACAGCCATCAAAATCGCTCTCATACTTTTTCACCTCACAAGTTTTCAATGCTCAGTCCGATCACAACACCGACGGCCAGGATAATCAAATATTTAAGCCCCTGCAACTTGATTAAATAATGTAGTGAATATTTGACAGGGAAATGTCCAAGCCTCTGCACTTTTACCGTTGCCTCAGAAAGACTTCAAACCCACGAAAGAGAAGGGTTTGAAGTCTTTCAACCGATTACCAGTAATGTCCATCACAATGCCCAGACCTCTTGGACATTGTGATCTTGTCCTAAACACTATAGAACCCAGGGAAAATGGGAGTTCTCATTTAATACACCAAATAAAAAAGTGGTTTCAAATCACGACTACAATCGCAATTTTCGACCACTTTTTTCTATCACTCGATTGAGACCACTTCAAGCAACTTTCACTTAATTTTCTGTAACCATTTCACAACCTTTTAAACCAATTTTCTTTATATTGCTGGGTTTCAATCCATCTACCCCCGGACACAGCCGCGATGATTATCCCCGAAACTCCTGTTTAACACGCCTCCGTTCTAAAATGTTGAGGAAAAATCTCTACCTGTTATCTGTCCTTTAGGTTACGATCTTTTGAATCAAATTACCGAT
>Ga0209346_1000456_pt1 | contig 36071 bp, 40 predicted proteins | sample AutmiccommunBRH9_FD_187381 | JGI IMG/M metagenome (GOLD analysis project Ga0209346, IMG submission 187381) | Deep subsurface microbial communities from Mt. Terri, Switzerland - Autotrophic microbial communities BRH/9 (SPAdes) (version 2) | ecosystem: Environmental > Aquatic > Deep subsurface >...
AAATATGACTAACTGTTGCTACAGAGAATTCTTCCTGATCCTCTTGATATTTCTTTTCTACAAAATAATCTTGAATACCATAATATCTCTGAATAAAATCAATAACCTCTTCCTCCGTTAGCTCAAGATTCTTCAAGGAATTGGTAAGGTCCTTTTCTGTAATGCCTGCGGAGATCATCGATAATTTAACCTGTTCAAAAGTATCTTCTGCCAAAGATTGATTATCCTTAACACTTGTAAATTGTTCTGATAGGTATTTTTCGCCAATAAATTGCTTCAGCACCTGTTCATTAACCTCGGAATCTTTGATTGTTTCTTCAAAAGTTGGGTCGAAAAATTTAATTACATTCACATAGGTAGCGAATTCTGTATCCAGAACTTGTCCACCAGTATACTCGGCGATTACTACTCCAGGTGTTGCCTCCTGATCATTTGCGCAGGCAGCTAAAGTTAAGACCAAAATAACCATCAAACTTACAAAGAATATTTTTCCGATTTTTAACATCATTTCAAAACCCCTTCCAATTTTAGGCATTGCTCATATCTTGCTAAAAACTCTTCAATTAATTGAAACATTTCTTTATCTGTGAAATTTTTTGTATTAATCTTAATCCCCAATTGATGACCTGTAGTCAGCTTAATCCTGTTACCAAAATCGTTAGCTATTTTAAAAAGCTTATAACCATCAACTAGCTGATTCTGACTTGACGCAATTTTGATTTGGATCTCTTTTCCCTTCTGGATTACACTCTCTATTTGGTAAGAATAAGCATAACTCTTGATCTTAGCAACGGATAGCAGATTACTTACCGGTTCGGGAATATCGCCAAATCTGTCAATTAGTTCATCTTCAATATCGGAGGCCCCATCTAAGTCAACAATATTAGCGATTTTTTTATACATCTCTATTTTTTGCATAGCATCCAAAATATAGTCGCTAGGTAAATAGGCATCTGATTCCAACTCAATCTGCGGATCTACTAAGACTTTTTCCTTTGTTTCACCCTTTAATTCATCGATAGCTTCTTTTAACAACTGGCTATACATATCAAAGCCAACTGAGGCAATAAATCCGTGCTGCTCTGCTCCCAATAAATTGCCTGCACCGCGAATCGCTAGATCTCTCATCGCGATCTTAAAACCAGACCCTAACTCAGTAAACTCTTTTATCGACTGGAGTCTTTTCTCAGCAACCTCGGATAATACTTTATCCCGTTGATAAGTAAAGTAAGCATAGGCAATTCTATTAGAACGTCCGACTCTGCCCCTTAGCTGATAGAGTTGCGATAAACCCATCTTGTCTGCATCAGATATTATTAAGGTGTTTACATTGGGTATATCTACTCCTGTTTCGATAATTGTGGTGCTAACTAAAACATCAAATTCACCTTCAAGAAAATCCAGCATTGTACTTTCCAGCTCAGATTCTGACATTTGACCGTGTGCTATGGCAACCCTAGCATCAGGCACCAGCATACTAATTTGATCAGCCATTGTTTGAATTGATTTTACCTGGTTGTACAAAAAGTATACTTGCCCTCCCCTAGCTATCTCCCGCTCAATCGCCTCTCTGACCATTCCTCCGCTATACTCGACCACATAAGTTTGGACAGGAAATCGATTCTCTGGTGGAGTTTCAATTACAGATAAATCTCTGACACCGAGCATTGACATATGTAGAGTTCTTGGTATTGGAGTGGCAGTCAAGGTTAATATATCCACATTTGCTTTAAATTCTTTAAGTTTTTCCTTATGCTTCACTCCGAACCTTTGTTCCTCGTCAACGATTAACAAACCAATCTCCTTGAATACAACGTCCTTGGATAGTAAACGATGTGTGCCAATAACAATATCAACTGTTCCATCCTTTATTCCTTTGATTACTTGAGTTTGCTCTTTTTTTGAACGGAATCGACTAATTACCTCAATTTTGATCGGGTAATCTGTAAACCGTTCTTTGAAGGTTTCAAAGTGCTGTTGTGCCAAAATTGTTGTAGGAACTAATACCGCAACCTGCTTTCCTGCCATCGCCGCCTTAAAAGCAGCCCTAATCGCTACTTCTGTTTTCCCATATCCAACGTCCCCACATAGTAAGCGATCCATCGGTCTTTCTTTTTCCATATCTAAATTGATTTCCTCAATAGACCTTAACTGATCTGCGGTTTCTTCGTAGGGAAATAGCGCTGCGAATTCGCTATGATAATCTGAGTCCCTAGGAAAGGCATATCCTACAGTTGATTCCCTCTTAGCATATAACTTTATTAAATCTTGAGCAATATCTTTTACCGATGATTTAACCTTATTTTTTACTTTATTCCATTCGCTTCCGCCAAGAGAATAAACCTTTGGTTCTCTATCCTCTCCTCCAACATACTTTTGTACGAGATCAATTTGCTCAATTGGTACATATAATTTATCATTACCTGCGTATTTTATATGCAGATAGTCTTTATGAATCCCATTAATATTCAGAGTTTCAATTCCAATATATTTCCCAATCCCATGATTAATATGAACAACAAAATCGCCTATCCTTAAGTCTGTATAGTTTTTTATTCTTTCCGAATTGGACTGCTGATTAATCTTTCTAGCTTTTCGTTGACTCTTAGAAAAGATTTCTCCTTCAGTTACCAGCACTAAATGAATAGAGGACATTTCGAACCCAGATTGCAGGTTGCCCAGTAAAATAGTTGGTCTACTTGTTAATTGACTTGGAACGGGAACAAAATCCGCCTCCATACCATAATCATCTAAGATTCTTTGTAAGCGCTTTGCTCTTTCTGCATCCGCCGCCAAAAAAACTAACTGAGTATTTAACTTCCTCCATCTTTCTACTTCAGATTTTAAAACGTTCATCTGTCCATGAAAGTTTTGCATATTTCTGGTGATAAAATTAATAATGTTTTCCGGAGTAGAATAAGGTATCTGTCTTAAAAAAATCGACAAGAAGAGTGTCTGTTTTTTATTTCTAGCAATTATCTCGTGATAACTAAGATTAACCTCTAGCTGCGGCAAAAATTCTCCTTGCTGCAATAATGCCGTCTTCCATTCATTGATCTCTTTTTCTGCCTGCTTGGCAACCTCAATAATCCGATTGGCCTCATCAAAGATAATAATACTGTTTGCTGCAATGTAATCTAATAGGGTAGTGTTTTTATCATAAAGAACCGAAACATACTTATACAGCCCGTTAAAATAGGATGCCTCCTTTAGCTGCTCGATTTCCCACATAAAATGTTTAACCAGCTTTTCTTTAACTAGACTATCTCTAACCTTTTCAAGCTGTTCATTTAATAGACCCTCTGTCTTAATTGCGGCTTGCTGAAATTGTTCTTTTGCAGCAATCCACTCTTTGGCAGGTGTAATCGTGATTGTATTCAGTTTTTTTAGCGACCTTTGAGTACCTGCATCAAATATTCGTAAGGAATCTATTTCTACATCAAATAGCTCGACCCTGACTGGGTTGTCATTAGTTAAGGGGAAAATATCAACAATTCCACCACGCACACTAAATTCACCATGCTTGCTGACGATCTCAGTACGCTCATATCCTAAATAGATTAACCCTGTCAATAGTTTTTCCAGTTCTATTTCTTTACCGACCTCTAAGTCGATTACTGATTTTTCAAAATGCTCTTTTGGAGGTAAAAATTTACTTAAAGCTATGTATGGGATTATATAGATGCCGTTATTACCACTAGCCAATTTTTGCAAGACAAATATTCGCTGTCCTAAGGTTTCTGGACTTTGAGCTTCAATGCCGGTAAAGGTTAATTCGTTAGCCGGATATAAAAACAGTTGGTCATTGTCCACTAGATCAGATAGGTCATCATAAACCTTCTGAGCTTGTAGAAGGTTATTTGTGACAATTATTAATGGTCTCTTAGTTTCTTTGTAGATTGTGGCCATTAGCACTTGTTTTGCGGAATTACCTAACCCAGTAATCAATTGCTCATGCAAGCCATTGTCAAGCCCTGTTATTATTGATTGAAACTCTGTGCTTTTTGAGAATTTTTTTAGTATAATCTCCATAATATCCCCCTTTCCCAAGAAGCGGTAATCACATTTTTTGCCACAACAAAATAGACTTTAGCTAAACAGCCAAAGTCAGAGTCTGACCTGTTTATCTTTTAACCTCACTGCAAAGGATTAGGAACAAGCAGTAAATCCGGATTTTCTTCTAAGCTTTCCTGGCAGTATTCACAAATAACATTAGCTACCATATCGCCATTAGGCATATAGGTAATTATACTCTGTCGCTCTACTCTGGTCAAGGTTTGCAAACCCAATTGCTTTTCACTCACTGCCAATTGGTTTAATTGACCTAGGCTATGTCCACAGTATTTGCATACATATTTAATCATTGACGGCCTCCATTTTGTGGTAATAGTTTTTTGCTTATTCTATTAATTCCCCACTCCACCAATAGCCATACAATTTTTTATAAAAATCCTTCATCTCAATCCACCTATTTTTTTGTTCCAGGCCAAAGTCAGTAGCTTTTAGACATTACCTTCAGGAATTCTATCCCCCCAATCCAATCCTCGATGGCTAGGGAGGTCTTCTTAAGGCCTTCCTCAATAATCAGCAGTTCCTCTTTAGAAAACGGCGATAATACGTAATTGACTGTGGGTTCTGTTTCTGAATGCCCTATCCCGATTCTAGCTCGTTTAAACTCTTCTGTTCCCAGATGTTGAATAATAGATTTCATTCCGTTATGACCACCGGCGCTTCCTTTCTCTCTTAGCCTTTGTTTCCCAAGAGGCAAAGCTAAATCGTCATAAACAATGAGAATATCTTTTATTTCTGCTTTATACCAATCTACTATTGCTCGAACAGCCTCACCAGAAAGATTCATATAGGTTAATGGTTTTACCAGTAGTATCTTTTCACCTAATTGTCTGGCTTCAATTATCAGCGCATTGTGCTTGGCAATCCGTGAAGTAGCTGCATGAACTCCCAGCTGCTTAGCTAAGTGATCTATAAACATAAAACCGACATTATGTTTAGTATATTCATACTTTGGTCCCGGATTACCCAATCCGAAAATTATTTTCATTTTAATCCTCCTCAACCACTCACTCACTTGTCCTAATTGTAACATAAAAAGAACATAATTATCCTGAGATAAATTATGTTCTATTTTGAACCTATCACTCTATTTAGCAGCGTCGATTCCTCTACCGTCCCGTGCTTTAACAACCTCCGGCTCGCCCCCTGTTGCACTATCTTCCTCTGTATCACTTGCTCTTGGAGGTACTATTGTTACGACAACAGTAGAAAGGTCATGTTGAACCTCTACATCAGGAGGTAAAGCTATCTGTCTTAGGTAAAGCACATCGCCAATATCCAGTTCCGTAATATTCACATGAATAGATTCTGGAATAGCCGTTGGCAACGCTCTTACCTTAACATCCCGTAATATTTGTTGAACTGTACCGCCGTTTTTTACACCTAAAGCCTGTCCAAAGAAATGCAATGGAACCGACATTGCCACAAACTTATTCATTTCTATACTTTGCAAATCTACGTGGATAACCTGTCCGTCTATTAAGTCCCTTTGAGTCTCGTTGATTTTCACATAAACCTGTTCATTTCCTAAGTTAATTTTAAAAATGCCGCTTTTACCATGCTCCTTAAGATGTTTGCTAAAGTTTTTTTGGTTAATTTTAATCGGATGATTGGCGTGGTTATATCCATACAATATTCCGGGTATATAACCTTCGTCTCTAACTATTCGCAAAGAAGAATCTGTCCCCTTTTCGCGAAAATCAACTTCAAAATTAATTTGCTGCACGATATTTTCCCCTCCTTAATTGAATTATTCTCAGTATTTCCATTATGAGGGGAACTAAACCAAATTAATCGAATAATTTACTGACAGAAAGCTCCTCATGAACTCTGATTATTGCTTCACCAATCAACGGAGCGACAGAAAGAACCTTTATTTTGTCAATTTTTTTATTTGGCTGTAAAGGTATGGTGTTTGTTACAACCAATTCTTTGATTTGCGATTTTTGAATTCTCTCGATTGCCGGACCCGATAATACAGGATGAGTGCAAGTCGCAAAAACAGCTTCCGCCCCGGCTTGCTTTAAAGCATCTGCGGCTACTGTTATTGTTCCGGCTGTATCGATAATATCGTCAATTAAGATCGCTATTTTGCCTTTTACTTTACCAACTATGTTCATTACTTCGGCAACGTTTGGCTCTGGACGTCTTTTATCAATAATAGCTATCGGCGCTCCAAGTCTTTCGGCCATTTTCCGCGCGCGTGTCACACCACCGTGATCAGGCGAAACAATTACGATGTCTTTTAGCTCTTTTTCAGCAAAGAAATCGGCTAATATCGGAACGCCCAATAAGTGATCTACAGGAATATCGAAGAATCCCTGAATCTGTGTCGCGTGCAAGTCCATCGAGATCAATCGATGCGCTCCGGCAGTCTCTATAAGATTAGCAACTAATTTTGCAGTAATCGGATCACGAGCTCTTGCCTTCCGATCTTGTCTTGCATATCCGTAGTATGGCATTACAACGTTTATGCTCTTTGCCGAAGCCCTTTTTAAGGCATCGACCATTACCAATAGTTCCATTAAATGCTCATTGACTGGGGCGGAGGTTGGTTGGATTACAAAAACGTCTGCTCCACGAACACTTTCATTTAGCCTGATTTGAATCTCACCATCGCTAAAATGAACCACTTCAGAATCACCCATCGGAATGTCAATACTTTTACATATTTCGTAAGCTAAATCCGGATTAGCATTACAAGTAAAAACCTTTAAAGTCGCGTCTTTGTACGGCATTTTTTTCCTCCACGTTAACCTATTTTTTAGGAGCTAGGCTTATTTTTTTCTTGAATTTTTTTTACATAGTCCTCTTTATTTATTTGTCTTTCCCGAGCTATTGCTAAAGAAAAATCAGGGACATCTTTTGTGATAGTAGATCCTGCTGCAACGTAGACGTCTTTGCCGACTACTACTGGAGCAACCAAATTGGTATTGCACCCAATAAATGATCGGTCACCAATTTGCGTTGGATGCTTAGTGAAGCCATCGTAGTTCACTGTAATCGTTCCACATCCGATATTAATATTTTCTCCAAGGGTTGCGTCGCCAACATATGACAAATGAGGAATTTTAGTCTTATCCCCAATCGTCGAATTTTTTATTTCTACAAAATCTCCTATTTTTACCGAATTACCAATATTTGAACCTGGTCGAATATACGCAAAAGGACCGATTATTGCCTTCTCACCTATCGAAGCAGAAACAATTACAGAGTTCGTAATAGTAGTTTCACTTCCCACTAAGACATCAGTCAATTCAACATTCGGACCTACCCGACAATCATTCTCTATTACAGTATTTCCTCGCAAATGTACCCCCGGGTAAATAATTGTGTCAGCAGCAATTCGCACATCTTCTGTAATGTAGGTATTATCCGGATCAACAATCGTTACCCCTGCCCGCATATGACCCTCTAAGATTCTCTTCTTTAATGTTTTTTCTGCATTAGCCAAGGCAATCCGATCATTTATTCCAATTGTTTCAGAAAAATCTGCTGTTTGGTGAGCAATCACCTTCTCCCCCAAACTGTGCAAAATTTCAATCACATCAGTTAGGTAATATTCACCCTGACTATTATTGCTTTTGACGAGGGAAAGCGCTTTAAAAAGCAGCTTGTTGTCAAAACAATATGTCCCGGAATTAACCTCTTTAATTATCTTTTCATTGTCGGAAGTATCCTTTTCTTCAACGATCTTTAATACCTCCCCGAACTGATTCCTAACAATCCTCCCATATCCCGTTGGTGGATTTGCTTCTGCAGTTAAGATCGTGGCAGCAGCTTTATTGCTTATGTGCTGATTTACCAGCTCAGATAAGGTGCTTTCTGTAAGTAGAGGCGTATCGCCGCAAACAACTATCGTGCAGCCTTCCTTGCCTTCTAACAGGGGTTTGGCCTGCAAAACAGCATGGGCTGTACCTAATTGTTCATTTTGCTCGACATATTTTACTTGCTTCCCAAGATAATCCCTTATTTTCTCGGATTGGTAGCCCACCACGACAACAGTTTCCTGACAATTTATCCTATTTAAAAGGTTTACAACATGACCGATCATTGGTTTGCCACCAAGCTGGTGCAAAACCTTGTGTGTTTTAGATTTCATCCGTGTACCCTGTCCTGCAGCCAGTACAATCGAATACAAATTGGACATGACCTACCCCCATTTACTCAAACATTTTTCGTAAATATCCATTTAGACTATATCTCAATTGGCATTGCTTTTCAAGGAATTTTCTTCTTGAAATTTTTTCATGTGAAAACACAAAAAAAGAGAGCTCTTTTCTGAGCTCCAAGAAAATAGTAAATCATTATGCTCCTGCAACAACTTCTTCTTCCTCGCCAACACGCTCGTACTCGACTAAAACAGCTGATTGAATTTTTTCACGGGTGGAAGAGGAGATCGGATGAGCTATGTCACGAAATTCACCATCGGGAGTACGTTTGCTGGGCATTGCCACAAACATCCCATTATTTCCGTCGATAACGCGAATATCATGAACTACAAATTCATCGTCTATAGTAATAGATGCAATCGCTCTCATACGCCCTTCCGTGTTGACGCGGCGAAGTCTTACGTCAGTTACTTCCATTATGTATTCACCACCTTCTTTTATAAATATCGAGCTTGAGTTTAAGTATTCTCCACATCTCAAAAAATCCCTTCTTAATTTGACAAAAAAAAGAAAAAAAAATCAAGAGACTCTTTATGCCTGATAAGCTATTAATTCAATCTCTATCTTGACATCTTTTGGTAGTCTTGCCACCTCAATTGTTGATCTTGCCGGTTTATGTTCCCCAAAAAAAGCTGCATAAACTTGATTCATTTCTTGAAATTCGTTCATATCTTTTAAAAAGACCGTCACCTTTACAACATCATTAAGAGTTAGCTGCTTTTCTGCCAAAATTGCAGTTAAGTTTTTAAAAACTTGCTCAGTTTGAAACTCGATACTGCCCTCAACCAATTCTCCGTTTTCTTTTAAAGGAATTTGTCCTGATGTGAATAAAAAGGGCGGTACCATGATAGCTTGTGAGTAGGGGCCAATGGCCTGTGGTGCTTTGTTTGTTGAGATAATTTCCATTTTACTTATCCTCCTTAAAATAGTTTCCTAATTCTACTTTAACATTCTTAAACTTTTCATCAACTTCTACCAATCTGGCTAATGAAACGTATTCTTCAACTAAGCGATTCTGTGCTCCGTCTACTTCTACAAATACACCGATTCCTTTAAGATTAGCCTTAAACTCCTGAAGCAAATCAATCATCCCTTTAACTGTGCCACCAGCCTTCATAAAATCATCGATAATTAAGACGTTTGAGCCTTCCTGCAGCGCTCTTCTGGCAAGGGACATTGTTTGAATTCTCTTTGTTGAGCCTGATACATAATTAATAGTTACTACAGATCCCTCTGTCACTTTGCTATCACGTCTAACGACAACTACTGGAATATTCAGATAGCTGGCTGCGGCATATGCAATCGGAATCCCTTTTGTCTCTACCGTCAAAATAGTATCCAACTTTTCTTTTCCGAAGACGGCAGCAAACATTCTGCCGATCTGCTTTAACCACTTGGGATTGCCTATAATGTCTAGCATATACAAATAGCCCCCAGGTAGTAGTCTGTCACCGTTAGATAGGCTTGTACACAACAGTTCGATGTTTTTTCGAGCTTCTGCTAATTCAATAGAAGGTATGTACTTAACGCCACCAGAAGCGCCAACCAGAGTAACTAATTCGCCAATTCCTTCTTCTTGGAACAACTCATTTATAATAACTAGATCTTCACTAATCGAGGATTTGGCTGATTGATAACGTTCAGCAAAAAAGGATAATGATATTAAGGTATGAGGATTATGTAAAAATTGTTGAGTTAAATCGACCAACCGCTCGCTTCGCCGCAGCTTTTTCATATTTACCTCCAAAAGCGAATGTTTTTTCAAAATATATCACTATTATTCGGATTAATCAAGCGGAACTTATCGTAAAATCCGTACTGCGTATACCTCATTACAAAACCCTCTTAAAGCATTGTATGAACGATATAACTTAGATTCCTTACTAACTAAGGAAAATACTGTCGGCCCACTTCCCGACATTAAGACTCCTTCTCCACCAAATTGCAGCATTTGTTCCTTCAAATGTTTCACTGAGGGATAAAGCGAGAAGGTGACATCCTCTAAAACGTTATGTAAAAGTCTGGCGATTTTTCGGAAATCTTGATTATCTATTGCTTCAAGCATTGCTGTTGTCTTCGGATGCTCCTTAATTTCCTCCCAGTTTAGCTCTCTGTATATCTCCGAGGTCGAAACACTGATTGGCAGCTTGGCAATTATTACCCAGCCAACTGGTAAAGAATGTAGTTTTTTAATTTTTTCTCCGCGTCCTGTAGCAATTGCCGTTCCTCCCACAACGCAAAACGGTACATCAGAACCAATTTGTTCTCCCATCTGCATTAACTCTTCATCCGTTAAATGCAAAGCAAATAAACGATTTAACCCTCGAAGTGTGGCTGCCGCATCACTGCTTCCACCTGCTAACCCGGCCGCTACCGGTATTCTTTTTTCAAGGTATATTCGTACTCCCTGGGTTATCGAATGGGTATTTTTAAACAGCTTTGCCGCTTTATATACTAAATTGCGCTCGTCATTAGGAACTATCCCTGAATTGGACTCTAAGATTATTTCATCCTCATCAATTGCTTCAAAAGAGAGTCTGTCGGCTAAATCAATCATCGTCATGATCATCTCTACTTCATGATAGCCATCCTCTCTTTTTCCGATAACATCTAAGGTTAGATTAATTTTGGCTGGTGCTTTTTCCCATAGTTTCATTACATCACCTACTTTTTATCTATATCTGAATAAGTCTCGCTTTATTGTAGCATTTTATGTTAAAAAGAAAAAGCTAGGGAATCTGAATCCCTAGCAAATGTCCACGCGCTCTAAGATCGACCTTGCTCAGCTAAGCCTCTCTCTGCTATCTCAATAGCTTTTTTAACCATGTTCCCTGCATCTCGAGTGGTAATTCCTCCCCAACCTTCACTTGTAACAGTATCATAAAAACCTAGCTCTTTAGCTAGTTCTATTTTAAACTGATCCGACATTACACCGCGTCTTCGACTCATAATTTTACCTCCTTTTTTATCGTGGACTTTAGTTAGTATATGTATTTTCCCTAAATTAATAACACGATTAAAGAAAGACTTATTTCGCTCCAAAATATGGCATAACCTAAAAGAAAAAGCAGAACTTTTGAAGTTCTACCGTTTATGATTGACTATGAGAAATCTTAACCTGTCCATCATCTTTGCAAATGGTTAGCTCGACTGAAGACGTTAAAATATCGGCATAGCTATATGAAACTCTTTTGAATGAATGTAACTCTTCGTCTAACTTGACAATAAAAACTGAAGGGTAGGTTTCTTCCAATATTCCTGTGCGTTCAATCGTTTTTCTTCGACCCCCATTAGCTTTTAACATTATTTTCTCGCCAACATAGTCATCTAGACTCCGCTTAATAGCACTAAGTGAATTATTTGCCATTTGTACTACCACCTCTCTACCTGAGACATTATATCATAGCAATGGCGAAAAGTCAAAAAAACTCTAATTATAGCAATGAGACAATTATTTTGTCAATATTTATTTTATCTAGCAGCTTGTCTATTCTGATTCAGCAGGTTGCATATCCGAGCGAATTCCGTTAATGAAAGAGTTTCAGCCCGTCGCTTTTTGTCGATTTCTAATTCCCTTAACAGATTTTCAAGCTGTTCTTTATTTTCTTCACCAAGTAAATTATGCGCTAAATTATTAAAAATTGTTTTCCTTCTCTGCGCAAATCCAGCTTTGATTGTTCTGAATAAGAATTCTTCGTCATCGACGGATACTGGTGGTCTTTGGCGAATATTTAGTTGAAGAATCGCCGAATCAACATTCGGCTTAGGAATAAATACCGAGCTGGGAACTGTAAAAAGGGTTCTTGCTTCGGCATAGTATTCCACGATTAAGGACAGACCACCATACTCCTTGCCGCCTGGACTAGCACTTATTCGTTCAGCAACCTCTTTTTGGACCATAACGGTTATTGAATCAATATTCAGTCTTTCTTCCAACAGCTTCATAATGATTGAGCTCGTTATATAGTACGGTAAATTGGCGACAACCTTAATCTTGTCGGCATCCGCCAGCTCTTTTGCAATTAATTCTTTCAGAGATATTTTTAGGACGTCGGCGTTAATAACTTTTACATTAGGATTTTCTGATAAGGTTTCTTCTAATATCGCCACCAATCGGTGATCTATTTCTACAGCTACTACTTTATCAGCCTTTTCAGCCAGCTTCTGTGTCAATGCGCCAATTCCCGGTCCGATTTCAATTACTGCTGTTGTTTGATCAATTTCAGCTTTTTCAATTATCTTATCTAAAATTTTCGGCTCAATTAAAAAATTCTGACCTAAGCTTTTTTTTAAGGTAAATCCATACTTTTTGATTATATTTAATGTTTCGTTCCGATTTGAGATGTTTACTCCCACGCTTTTCATTCCTTTTCCCTAAGCATTTTCATTGCTCCTGTAAATGTCTCGTTGCTGATCTGAAACATTTTTAATCTTTTATGAAGTTGCTTAGCGTTAGTATAACCTATCCCCAAAATATTACCTAATTCTGTTCTTCGTTCTTTAGACCCGGCTCCGCCGATTAATCCTTCATGAAGAAGACGTTCTAGGCTAATTATCTCTTCCGGCTCTTCTATCCATTCTGTTTTTGCAGCTTGCAGCGCCTTGATAATCGCCTCTGGCTTAGCATTTTCCACACCAATATTCTTATTTTTTCGAGCTTCATCTCTTGTAAGGAAGGCGTGCTTAACTCCTGGTACCTCCTGGCTAATAATCTTCCTGATTCTTTCTCCGGGATAATCTGGATCAGTAAAGACGATTATCCCGCGGATTTTTTGAATTTGCTTAATTTGCTCAATTACCTCTGGCGATAGTGCAGACCCTCTGGTTTCTATAGTATCTGCTCTAACTGCTCGCTGAATTGCCACAGTGTCATCTCGACCTTCTACGACGACTACCTCTTTTAAAATCAATTTAATTCCTCCAACATTCGCAACTTCCCCTACAGTTTAAAAATTCTTTTGGCATTTTCTGTAGTAATTCGTTCCATTTCTTCTACAGGCAAACCTCTCAGTTCGGCGATTTTTTCTACTATATATTTCACATTTAGCGGCTCATTTCTTTTCCCGCGAAATGGTTCAGGGGTTAAATATGGACAATCTGTCTCAACAAGGATTCTATCCAATGGAATATTACTGGCAACCTCTTGAGGCCTTTTGGCATTCTTAAAGGTTACTGGCCCACTAAAGGAAAGATAAAAGCCCAGATCAAGACATTCCCTTGCCATCTCCAGACTCCCCGAAAAGGAGTGCATGATCCCGCCAACCTCGCCAGCCTCTTCTTCTTTTAGAATTGTTAAGACGTCCTGATGGGCATCTCGATCATGGATTATGATTGGCAATTGAAGTTTTTTCGCTAAACGAATTTGTTCACGGAAAATTTTTTGCTGAATTTTCTTTTCTGCATAGTCCCAATAATAATCCAGTCCGATTTCCCCGATCGCTAATATTTTCTGATTATTGGATTCTTCTTCAATTAACAGCAAATCTTTTTCCTGCATTTCATTTGCGTTATTTGGATGCCAGCCAATTGCCCCAAAAATAAAATCATATTTTTTGGTCAGCTCGATGGTTGTCAAGATGGTCTCCCGATTATAGCCAATATTAATGATCTTGGTTATTCCTGACTCTCGCGCTCTGGCAATTACTTCTGCTTGATCGGCCGTAAATTTATCATCATCTAGATGAGCATGAGTATCAATTAACATTTCATCACCTATAGTTCTCTTTATCGAGTAGATTTTTTTAAGAAATTTTCGTCCCATTAGGAATCTCACCGGAGACTGTAGCTAGGACTAAGCTGTCCTCTGTTGAAGCGGCAAGAACCATTCCTCTGGAGAGTTCACCCTTTAGTTTTACTGGCTTTAAGTTGGTAACGCAGATAACCTTTTTACCGATCAATTCTTCCGGCTGATAATATTTTGCGATCCCGGAAACAACCTGTCTTCTTTCATAACCTAAATCCAATTGCAGCTTTAACAGCTTATCTGCCTTAGCTATTTTTTCAACGGACAAGACTTCTGCTACCCGCATTTCTACTTTAAAGAACTCATCTATAGATATTTCTGATGCTTCATCTACTGTCTCCGAAGGCTCTTCTTCATGAAGATTATTCTTTTCGGTTTTGCTTTTTTCTTTTAAATTACTTTCCGCCTTTTCTCTAGCTTCTTTAGTTGATTCATCAATAGCTGACAGCTCTATCTGAATATCTAATCGCGGAAAGATAACCTCTTTTTTTACAACATTGATGCCGGGTAGACTAATATTCCACTGCTTAGCTTGATCCCATTCTACATGACTTGCTGATAAACCAAGCTGCTCCCAGATCTTCTTGGGAACTGTAGTCATAAATGGCTGAATAAGAACAGATACTACTCTGATAGCTTCAACTAATTGATAAAGAACTGTTCCAAGCCGTTCCTTATCCTCTTCATTCTTAGCTAAAACCCACGGCATGGTTTCATCAATATATTTGTTTGCTCTACCAACTATCTGCCAGATATGGCTTAATGCCTGACTAAACAACATCTTATCAAGCGCTTCCTCGGTCTTTCCAGCATTATCTATTGCCAAATTCCTTAATTCCTTGTCCAGACCATCCTCGATTTTGGGTTCCGGTAATTTTCCAGCAAAATACTTCTCAATCATTGCTGCCGTCCTGCTCACTAAATTCCCTAGATCATTGGCAAGATCCACATTTAATCGCTGTAAAAAGCCTTCCGGGGTAAATACCCCATCGGAACCAAAGGCGATTTCTCTTAACAAGAAATATCGTACTCCGTCGGCGCTGTAACGATCAATTAAAAATTTGGGATCAATCACGTTACCTTTAGATTTCGACATCTTCCCGTCAGGCATTAAAACCCAACCATGACCAAATACCTGCTTCGGTAAAGGCAGCTCTAAAGCCATTAAGACAATCGGCCAGTAAATTGTATGGAATCTTAAAATATCTTTACCGATTAAGTGGACATCGGCCGGCCAAAATTTTTCGAAGTTCTTTTGCTCCTCAGGGTTATCCGCTAAATATCCTAAAGCAGTAATATAGTTTGTTAAAGCATCAATCCAGACATATATTACATGTTTTTCATCTCCCGGAACCTTTACTCCCCAGTCAAAAGATGTTCTGGAAATAGATAAATCCTCTAATCCCGGCTTGAGAAAATTATTAATCATTTCATTTTTTCGGGACTCCGGTTGAATAAATTCCGGATTTTCCTCTATATGCTTTAACAATCGGTCTTGGTATTTAGCCATTCTAAAGAAATAGCTTTTTTCCTTAACCTTCTCTACTGGTCTACCGCAGTCCGGACAAAGGTATCCCTCATCCGTTTTTACTTGTCTTTCTGTCCATAACGCTTCGTCAGGAAGGCAGTAGTATCCCTCGTATTCACCTAAGTAGATATCATCATTCTCCATTAGCTTTTGGAATATCTTTTGAACAACCTTCATATGCCGTTCCTCGGTTGTCCGAATAAAATCATCATAACTAATGTCTAATTTTTCCCATAGGTCTTTTATCCAGTCAACTACCGGATCAATAAACTCCAGCGGGGTCATTTTTTCTTCCTCTGCTCTTTTTTGCAGTTTCTGGCCATGCTCATCTGTCCCCGTTAAATAAAACACTTCATAGCCCCGTAGGCGTTTATATCTCGCCATAGCATCGGCAGCAACGGTTGTATAGGCATTGCCGATATGCAGTTTATTGCTCGGATAATAAATCGGTGTTGAAATGTAATAGGTTTTTTTATTCATTTCCCTCACTCCTTATAATAAATAAAAGCCCCCGTCCATCATTGGGACGAGAGCTAAGCTCACGCGGTACCACCCAAATTCCTCTAACCCGCTAGTTAAGAGGCGCTTGTAGTATAAAACAAACTCTCCAGGACCATTTTCCGATACCTGACTTTACTGGTTTTCAGCTACCCCAGTTCTCTAAAAAAGTCAAAATAAATTACTTATCCCTTCTCCGAGCGTATTAATTTTTTATAACTCTAATTGTATCATTATCTTTCCCAAAATATACATAATTCTTGTGCCGCTGTCAATTAATTTTTTTTAAAATAGCGGTTATAGAAAATTATTTATTAAAAATATCCCTAAAACTTGACAATAAACCCCTGTCCTCCAAAAAATCCCTGGGATAAAATAATTTATGCTCAGTTTTTCTTCTACTCATCAGACTCGCAATAATTTCTGATCTTGTGGAGATGTCCACTATCTCTTCCTGTGCTGTAAGTAAAAAGATCGAGGAAATGTCATAAGTTAGGCTGGTTATGGAGTCTAGCTCTAGGTAGTATCGTTCTTCAAGTTGATGTGTCCTAAAAAGTTCTCTTATGCTCTCAAGCCTTTCCTGATCCTCTGGTTGGAATTCTATATACTGAAATAGGCGTCTATTCAGGAAACGACTCGCTAGATCCGCTAAGATCGGCTCCTTTTCCTGACTCCAAAAATAAAAAGTTGTATAAAGAAAGGAGTCATCAAGCGCCAAATAATCCCTAATCTCGATTTTTTCTTTAAATAAATTCGTACTCATCGGAAATTTGTAGCTAAATTTATATCCGTTTAAATATAGCTCCTTTGCTCTGGCAATTATTTTTTTTAACAAAATCTCTGCACTTCTTGTTACCGGATGATAATAAACCTGCCAATACATTTGATACCTCGACATCAGATAATCCTCAACACTATGCATTCCACTCTCTTTAACCACAAGCCGTTCGCCAAATGGCCGTAAAACACGCAAGATCCGTTCAATTTCAAAAGTTCCGTAATTTACTCCTGTATAGTAGGCGTCCCTTAATAAATAGTCCATTCTATCTGCATCTAGTTGACTCGAAATTAGATCATTAATAACTGGATTGGGGTATTTTTTGTTCAAGACCTCAACAATAGACCAAGGAAGTTGCTTGTCCACTTGAAGCAAAAGTTTGTTTATCTCGGTATCACCTAAGATAAGCTCTTTAGACCAGTCCTCATGATTTTTGGAAAAAATTTTTTCAAAGGAGTGTGAAAAGGGTCCATGCCCGATGTCATGCAATAACGCCGATACCAGTACTAGAAGCCTTTCCTCGTCTGACCATTTTCCAAAATCGTTTCTAGAAAATTGAGAAATGATTTTTCTAGCGATTTCATAAACCCCTAAGGAATGCGAAAAACGACTGTGCTCAGCACCATGAAATGTAAAATAGGTTGTCCCTAATTGCCTTATTCTTCGAAGCCTCTGAAATTCCTTAGTATTAATTAGCCTCCAAATAAGTTGCTCCTGAACATAAATGTACTGATGAATCGGATCCTTAAAAACTTTTTCTTCGTTTAGCATGTGAATCACACCCCCTGTGAATATTTTATCAATAAATTGCTAGATAATCTTTTTTATTTTCTATAAATTTGTAGTATTTTCTAGGTTTTCTTTAGGTTTTCAAGTTTATATATGAAAAATAAAAGAAATTTTTACTATCCTGCAAATTTCATGTTGACTGTTTTGGGAAACACTGGTATGATAGGTCATATAGAGAATTTTGTCGAAATATGACGACAAAACTCATTCTTTTAAGAGGGGAGGGACTAACTTGTTAAAATCTACAGGTATTGTTCGTAAAGTGGATGAGTTAGGTAGGGTTGTTATTCCTATAGAATTACGTCGAACCCTAGGAATTAGTGAAAAGGACGCTTTAGAGATTTATGTTGATGGTGAGCGTATTATCTTAAAGAAATACGAGCCAGCTTGCATTTTCTGCGGTAATGCAGAAAAAGTTACTCATTACAAAGGTAAAATTATTTGCAGTGAGTGCCTAACAGAAATGGCTAATAACGCCTAATTTTTTACTACACATAACTTGCTTTATAAAAATAAAAGCTCTTTCTTAGAGCTTTTATTTTTTTCTACTATCCTTAAACGTTGTGATATTCTTGATAAACCTCCCGTTTTTGGACTGCCCGTTCGGTCGACGTTAGTTTTATAGCCTCTTTTACAGACATTCCCTTAGCGATATAAAACTCGACATGCTCGCTTACAGTGAGTAACTGCCACCACTGCTCCTTATTTTCTTCTGACTTCGCACTAAATCCTTCAATAATTAGGGTAAGCTCCCCTTTTATCGTTACCTCCTGAAGATAGCTGAGTACCTCTTCAACTGTTCCCCGGATAAACTCCTCATGCTTTTTTGTTAATTCTCGAACAATTACAATATTTCTATTCCCAAGGGTCTCATTAATAACTGTAAGGGTTTTTATAATTCGATGGGGAGCCTCGTAGAAAATCAAGGTCTCCGCAGATTCTTGATATTTCTCCAGCTCTTTTAATAAATCTTTTTTCTGCCTCGGTAAGAAACCTATAAAAGTAAAGCTTTTAGTTGGCAGGCCAGAGGCTATTAAACCAGTAATAGCAGCATTAGACCCGGGAATGGGTACAACGGTGATTCCCTCAGCTATTGCCTGGTAGACTAATTCATAACCGGGATCAGAAATTGCCGGCATTCCAGCATCGCTTACTAAGGCAATAGAAAATCCTTCATTTAGTTTTTTAAGCAGCTCCGTCCCACTGGTTGCTTTGTTATGTTCATGATAGCTAACTAAACGCTTATTTATCTGGTAATGGTTTAACAGCTTAATGGTTTGCCTGGTGTCTTCTGCAGCTATCAAATCAACCTCAGATAAAATCTGTACTGCCCTATAGGTAATATCACTTAGGTTACCTATTGGCGTACCAACTAAGTAAAGTGTTCCCGTCGTACTCTCTTGATTATAGCTCTTTTGAATATTCACTTTGTCCTCCCATTTTAACAAGCTGCTCCTTTTGTTTCCTTCTAAGCTTTTTTATCTCAATTTCTCTTCGTAGTCCAGCTGACCTATCTTCAACCTTTTCACTGTAAACTAAGTTAACCGGGAGTCGTACTCGTGTATATTTTGAAGCTTTGCCAAGTTGATGCAATTTTAACCGTCGCGCAAGAGATATTGTATACCCAGTATAGTAGGTCTGGTCACTGCACTCTAAAATATAGACATAATGTCCCCTACTCATCTTTATCACCATAGTAGATTTGATATAACTCTTTAGAATATTCTCCTTGTCGATCATAAACTATCACGGGTGGCAGCACGCGCAGTTCTTTACCTCCACCCTTTGTTCCCTCGATAAGTATCATATTTGCCTCCTTATCGGAGTTTGGATGAACAAATCTCAATCTCTTAGGTTCGATTTTATACTCACGAAAAAGGGCGATTATCTCTACCAATCTAAACGGTCGATGAACCATTGCCAATCTTCCTCCTACTTTAAGTAATTGATGGCTGGTTTTTAGTACCTCTTCTAAATTAGTAGATATTTCATGTCTGGCAATCGCCAAATGCTCATTGCTATTCTGATCTTGTCCGCCTATAGGAAGATACGGAGGATTTACAGTTACTAAGTCAAAAAGACCTTTGCCAAAAATTGTCGTAGATTCTTTTAAATCATTATGGACTAGCTTAATTTGATCAGTTAGCTGATTAAGTTCAACGCTACGATTTGCCATATCTATTAGTCTTTCTTGAATGTCTATTCCATAAATTTTAGCCTTTGTTTTTACAGAGATTAGTAACGGAATAACCCCATTTCCTGTACAAAGATCAATTATTTGTCCTTGCTTGGGGATCGAGGCGAAATGGGCTAATAAAACCGCGTCAATCGAAAATGAAAAAACCTGGCGGCTTTGAATTATTTTTAAGTTATGAGTTAATAAGTCATCAATTCTTTCTGAGCTTTGTAAAATATTTTCCAATAATATCACCTTCTAAATATCGCATCTTTGAACGATAAAACGACCCCTCTAATGAAGAGTCGTTAGGATTTATTTAAGAATGAAAGACAAAACAAGCAGTCTCCCTCTGTTCTTAAACTCCCATAATGAAGGTTGCAAACATGAAAGCCTTCGTGGTACAACCTAGCCAGATTATCGTATCCTTCGCCAATAGTTTTTCGTTCTTCGTTAAGTGTTTCTGAATTAATATTATGATTATTTTTCCCGATATTTTCTTCTTCGTATCTCTGACGCAATTGTGAATTTTCTATTTGCATATGGTGATTTTCTTCTAATAGAGCGACTATTTTCACCTTTAAGTTACCTATCTCTTGGTATAAAAAACTTATTTTCTCTTCCATTTCGATGATTTGAGAAAAAATCTCTTTTTTGTCCACGAACTAGCACCCCATAGTTAATAATCAAATTCACCTTGTACTACGTCATCTAACGGTAGTTCTTCTACTGATAAGGTCTCCTTTAATTCGACCTGAGCCTTGCGCCCTAAGATATTTAGACTCAATACTTTTCCTAACCCTAACGGGGTCATTACTGTATCGCCGATATCCGGGAGATCAATTTTTTCATTTTCACTAGTGCTCTCATAATTATCATTCTCATACTTTAAACAACACATTAGTCTTCCACATAATCCGGAAATTTTGGTAGGGTTAAGCGAAAGATTCTGATCCTTGGCCATTTTTATTGATACTGGCTCAAAATCGCCAAGAAAGGATGAACAGCATAAAATCCGGCCACAAGGTCCTATTCCACCTAACATCTTAGCTTCGTCCCTTACGCCAATCTGACGCAGTTCGATTCTTGTTCTAAAGACGGCTGCTAAATCCTTAACCAACTCCCGAAAATCCACCCGACCGTCAGAAGTAAAGTAAAAAATTATTTTGTTGCGATCAAAGGTATATTCAACATCAATCAACTTCATATCCAGCTCATGGCTAATTATTTTATCATTACAGATTTGGAAAGCCTCTTTGGCATCTTGCCGATTCTTTGCTACAAGCACCGCATCTTCTTCGTTAGCTAGTCTGATTACTTGTTTTAATGGTAAGACTACATCCTCTTCGCCAACTTGCTTATTGCCTACCACAACTTGCCCATACTCAACCCCTCTGGCTGTTTCAACAATCACATATTTTTCTTTTTCTATTTGTAAATCCAACGGATCAAAATAATATATTTTACCTGCTTTTTTGAATCTTACACCGACTACAGAATACACAAGTTATTATCCCTCCCATATAGTTAGCACTAAGTTTTCTAAGGCAATTTGCGGGTTCACATATGAAGAAAGCTGCTTTTTGGCAAACAAAATTTTATCTAGGCTATTAATCAATTGGCGTTCAGTAATTTTCTCCGCCTGCTTGCTAAGTTGTTCCCGATAACCCTGATAAACAAGCCTTTTTTCAATAAATAGTTTTTTATTTAGAACATCTCTATACCACAACAGCAATAAATCTAAGAATTGATGAAGGTTATCGTTAATATAGCTATTTTTTATTATTTTATCATTTATTGCTATCAGGCTTTGATACTTATTAAAACAAATGTCCTCGCTCCATTGTATCACTTGTGTTCTCATTTGTGCAAATTGCTCACCATTTAATAACTCTCTAACTTGATTAATATCTGTAGTTAAATGAGCAGCTAAATATATCTCATTTCGACCAAATCCTTCATCAGCTAAAAGTTGCTCAATTAGCCCCGGTTCTAATGGTAAAAAGTTAACGATCTGGCATCTTGAGATGATTGTTGTTAGTAACCGATGGGTATTTTCTGTTAATAGAATTATGACTACAGCAGATGCAGGTTCTTCTAAAAACTTCAATAAGCTGTTGGCAGCCTGCTGGGTCATTTTCTCGGCTTGTTTTATGATCAAAACTTGATATTCTGCTTCTACTGCTTTATAAAAAAAATCCTTTTGTAATTGGCGTATCTGCTCGATCTTAATAGAACTGCCATCCGGTTCTATCCAATAAACACTTTGATGGTTATAATTATCTATTTTTTTGCAGCTTGAACAATGATCACAAGCATCAGCAATCATCTCTAAGCAGTTTAAAGCCTTGGCAAATTGTCTTGCCATTTGCGACTTTCCAACACCATTTGGTCCGGCAAATATATAAGCATGATTAATGCGCTGGTTTTTTATACTATTGCTTAGCATTTCTGCAACTTGATTTTGTCCTAATATCTTTTTCAAAGACATCTTTTTTCATCCCTTGTTACAACATTTGTCAAATAACTAAACCGAAAACAATTAATCATTTTTTCGTCTGAATATGCCTTGCTTTATTAGAGTAAGCGTAAAACCCTATACCTTGCGGGTTAGTTGACTTTCTAGGTGTACAGATTAACTAAGAGGCCTCTTATTTCTCCAATGTTATCTAGAATGCTTAGATGCTTGGACTCCTTTTCTAAGGTAATATTTGTAAGCTCTAAAAGCTTCTCGTCAAGCTCTTTAATTACCTTATACCTCTTAGAACGCCCCAAACGATCAAAGCTATGCTGATTCTCTAAGGAAAGCGCCACCTTTATTGTCTCATCTACAAAAGCTTTGATAAGACCCTTATAGATTTTTAAATCCCTAATGTTTTTGCTGTGGATTAATTTTTTTCCTTGGTCATCAATATCACCTAATAATTTTTTTAGTAATTCTCTAGAGTGTTCTCTTCCCTTATTTTGCATCAAATCGGAAAAATTGTTGTTTTTATCTGATGCTTCGATGTTTATTCGCTGGTTGGGCCTTACTTTTGCTGAATTATTTATTCCTCTTCCAATTTTCATTTTTTTTCTCCTAAAAATGTTGAAAGTGTTCAATCGGCAATACAAAAACTGTGGCACCGCCAACCTGAACCTCAACTGGATATGGGATATAGGAATCTGCATTACCACCAATTGAGGTTACCGGCGAAACTAACTGTTCTCTAGCCTTACAGTTATCCTTAATAATTTGTAATACTTCATCGATTCGGGCGTCGTCCACCCCAATCAAGAATGTTGAATTCCCCGATTTTAGAAACCCTCCCGTACTTGCCAACTTAGTCGCTCTAATATTCTCTTTAACTAAGGCGCTAGCAAGTCGATGACTGTCTTTGTCCTGAACCACAGCAATAATAAGTTTCATTTTTAAATCCTCCTTTCGATTATTTTTTTCAGCAAGGATCGAAAATCCTCCCTAATGTATTCAAAAATTTCAGCAGGCGGTTGATCCGCAGCAATTTTTAGTATTCTCTCAGGCTCCTCGTTGGCTAATTCCAAAAATCCATTATATACCCGCTCATGATATCCTATGTCCTTTTGCTCAATCCTGTCAAAGACACTATTAAATTCTTGAGTATTTCTTCTTAACAACCGATTTTTGCCCTCTTCAGGAGATATATCTAAAAGGTAAGTTCTGTTTGGTACAAGCTGTGAGCTGGCAAAGCTGTTTATTTTGGCAACGATAGCTCTCTCAATTTGCAAACCATATGCTTGATAAGCTATGCTCGCGTCGATGTACCGATCGCACAAAACTATCTTTCCGTTTGCTAACGCCGGAATAATCGTTTCATTCACCAGTTGAGCCCGTGATGCTGCATAAAGAAGTATTTCAGTTTGGTCTTTCAATAAACTATTGGCAGGATCCAGCAATATTTGCCGAATTTTATTACTGATTTCCGTCCCGCCCGGCTCCCTTGTGGTAATAAAATCATATCCCTCCTTTTGGAGATAATCCGCTAATAGCCTTAACTGTGTAGTTTTTCCCGAACCATCTGGGCCTTCAAAGGTGATGAATAATCCTTGCAACTGTTACTACCTCCATATAATATATTCCTACTACGCTGATATATCTTCCATGCTGGAATATGATCAATTACTTAATTACAATTCTAATTGTTTTTAGTTCCGGGTCGTTTATTCCCTGAAAATTAGCACCCAACCTTTGTAATTCCTTTAACTCTTCTACCGCCTCCTTGGTTATAACCTCTCCTAAGTGAATAAAAGGAATTCCTGGAGGGTAAGGAATAATCATTTCTGCGGCTAATTCTCCTATAGCTTGGTCAATAGGAATAGCTCTACTCTGACCATTTATTACTTCATCTAAGGATGCCTCTACTGCACTATTACTCATTGAATAGTCGCTAATATGAGTAGATCGCCAGATATCCTCTTTAAGTTTTTTGTTCATGTCTTGCCTATCAGCTGGTTTCATCTGCATAGAGAATTTATCCAAGTTAGTTAATTCCTGAAAAAATTGCTCCAAATCTTTTGGCTCATTACCCATAGTGATAATCGCTAAGGCGTTATAGAAGTCGGCTAGCTCTGTATAGATCCTTTTTTCCGCTAAGTAATTCTGGATCAAAAAACCGGATATTTCATTTTTTTTACTATGGATAATTATTTTTAAGGGGTCTTTATAGTATCCTTCGGGTGCTTTACTTATTAGTTCGATATTCCTAAGGGAAGTTCCTTTATTATTCAGCCAATTAATTACTTCTAGCTGCTTATCCCACAATTCTTCTCCCTTTTCTGCTAGCAATTGTGTTGTTAGGTCCAATGATGCCATAATCGGGTATGAAGGACTTGAGCTTTGAAAAACTCCTAGGAAGAATCTTAATCTTTCCTCAGAAATATAGCTGTTGTTGTTAAGATGGAGCATTGAACCCATTGTCATCGCAGCTAAAGTTTTATGAGTCGATTGTACGACCACATCAGCTCCCATTTTTATTGCTGAATCCGGAAATGCTTGATGGAACCCAAAATGCGCGCCATGAGCCTCATCTACTAATAAGGGGATTTTGGACTGGTGAACAATTTCGGCAATCTGGCTTAAGTCAGATCCTATGCCGTAATAGTTTGGATTCATCAGTAGAACTGCTTTAACATCAGGATGCTTAGCAAGAGCTAATGACACCTGTTCTTTTGCTATACCTCCCGCTATCCCTAGTTCAGGAAAAACCTCCGGATACAAATAGATGGGCTTTGCTCTAGCAAGTAAAATACCATTGATAACAGATTTATGAACATTTCTTTGTACCAGTAGCTTGTCCCCAGGCCTACATACTGCAAGAATCATTGCCAGATTACCAGCAGTACTCCCGTTTACTAGAAAGAAAGTTTTTCTCGCCTTGAAAACTTTAGCAGCTTTTTCTTGTGCTTGAGCAATAACCCCTGTTGGCTGATGCAAATCATCCAGCCCTGTTATCTCTGTCAAATCTATTTTCAGCACATCCGCGAAGTAATCTTTCCCCCTTGGATTAAAGCCCACTCCCATTTTGTGACCAGGCACGTGAAAAGAAATCCCCGAGCCCTGTTGATGCTCTCTCAATTTTTCAAAAAGATGCGCTGGATGTTTTTCCATTAATTTAGGCTCCATTATTATTTTTTTTCTTATAATTAATAATAAGCGATATCCTTTAAAAAGAGAAATAAAAAGCACTCAAAAATAACTTTTTAGGTTAAAATGAGTGCTTACATTAAGCTTCAAAAACTATTTAATATACCCCTTAGCCTTCATTGCTTCAAGCGCTTCTTTTTCATTTTCTTCCTTAATTTGGTATTCAAGACTTCCGTCAACTATTTTTGCACATTTTCCACCAAAAGGTTTTAAGGCCTCTTTAATCTCTTTAATCTCTGCTTCAAGAATTAATGGGTAATTAACTTTCATAGAATTCACTCCTTGACAGAATTATTTTTTATACTTTATTAATATATTACTATAGCTACTACTATCAATCAACTGGATATCAAAGTTACTAGCTGATAATTATCTGGTTTTTAAGCGTCCTTTAGCCATAAACCTTTCATCCGTTCAATAAATATCGGGTACTTCTCATCCTCAACGTTTGTATGAACTATTTCGTACTCACAGTCAGCACAAATAAAGCCGCTATTTATGGTAATCCCTTGCTTCTCTTTATGCCCACACATTACGCATATTTTGGTTTCTACCTCTTTATGTTGGTTCATAGTTTTCTCCCCCTTCAGGAAATATTGTGGATTCTATTATTCCCTATTAATGCGAGACTTATTCAGATGGAGTTCTTTGTAGTGCAGGTCGACCTTTGGAGATATATAGCCAATCCATTGCCCGCATTTCTTCCAATTCAAAATTATTAGCTTGGTCGATTATCATTTTATTTCCCACCATTGCCCCTATCTTTTCTAAAGATACTGCGGCAAATTGTTCTTCTTTCTCAAGAATTATTAGGAGATCTACGCCTTTTACTGTCTCTTCAAGGTTTTGTAAGCAAACTAGATTATTTGTTTGGTTTTCAATGCTCTTTTTTGTAAACACCTTAATTTTTTCTACAGGTAATTCTTCTATCCTCCTGATGGTTTCCAGTTTATCCACTCCCCAAATGCCAATTTGCTTAATCCGGAAGCTTCTTTGCAGCAGCTGTACTTTCCCGACTGTCCAATTATCATCTCGGATTGATTTTTTTCTCGCTAATGTAAAAATACTGTTATTATCTATTAGGTATGGCTGATCTATCAGGTCTTCTTGGCTATTTTTTCTTAGGTCACTTTCAGAAAAGAGGTTTTTGAGAAAGGGTTGTATTAGAACCTTTTTAATTAATTCAACGTCACCTCCTAGCTCTGTTAATAGCTCCTCCAATTCAATTACATAGGCTTTCTTTAATAATTGGTGATTATTTATGGCTATTTGAATGAATACCGCATCCTCTTGTTTGACTAACAGAACCGGTACACCTCTTGCAGACAGCTCTTTTCTTAATTTAGTTATTAGTGAACCGTTTTTTTCGATCCCGATAACCAAATACTTTAAAATGTTCTTATTTTTTGCCCAATTTGGAGCTTTGGGAATATTGGCTATCTCGATCAGTGGGCTTAGCTCTTTTCTGATTTGTTCGGACAGCTGTAAATCAGAAATTGGTCTAGTTATTATCAGTCCGCTTCGATGATCCACTCTCCAGTCATTAATAACCTTAACTATCTGCTCTGTCGACTCCAGATCAATTATGATATTTTTTGCGCCTTTGATAAAATCCCGATATTGATTCTTTTGAAATACTTTAATTAATTTGCCCTGCCAAAAAAGTCCTTGCAAATATTGATAATTGCTGTAATCGATCACATAAGCCTCTGTAATCAATTCGGCGATATTTTTTTCTTTCAGTGTCTGAATTAATTCTTTATTTGTACTAATAACACTTAGTTCCATTCCCTTTTCCTCCTTAAAAAAAATAGACACATCATTTTAATTATGTGAGATAATTATGAATACTCCCGCCGCTTACCATCGCTAGCGCTAAGGTTGAAGTGTGGGTTTCTAGTGTATCAATCGTATATACTACCGAATGCTTAACACCAGTGGAGTTGACACGTTGACGGATTGTGTACCGTCCAACCCCTCTATTCCATAAGCCGAGGCTGTTGGAACTACTTTTCGTAAAATATTAGCTGAACCATTTACATCTGCATTAATGAATCCTTTTTCACTCTTATACAAACCGCGGTGAATCCGTTTTCCGGAGAAATTTATTGTTTTTTCTTCTCCGTAAATCGGCAGTGGATCGAGATCTAAAAAGCTGGCTTTTGAGGTGTATGACTCTTCTGTTAATTGCACCTCTATCCCTTGTTCAGCGGCTTTGTAGTTGATCATGGAAATCAACATTTGATGAGGAATGTGACTAAAGGATTGGTTATTTCGTTTGCCAATGTTGGATTCCTGTTTCCATCCCCGGTTTTGTCCAATGATGATTGTTCCTGTGTTTTGTTTAACCGCCTGATGGATGATGTGATAACTTGCCTTGTGTAAAAGATCTTTGATTTTACGATGACGGTTGCGATGCAACCGCTCTATACGCTTTGAGGTATGTTGTCCTTCTTTTGGTTTCTTTCCATGACGAAGTATACTCATATAATGAGCTTTCATCTTGTTATAATACTGATTGATAGCTTTGATGTGCTTGCCCTTCACCAATATTGGCTGTGAACCTGTTGTGGTGATAATGGTTGCAAGGTTATCTACGCCTAAATCAATCGCCATATAACGTTCTTTATCAAACACTTTCGTTTCAAATGTACTCTCAAAAATTATTTCTAAAACATATTGCCCATACTTTGGAACGACACGTACGTGTTTTAATTTTCCTTTGGTATATCCCAGCTTTCCAATATTCAGTCGATGTTTAGTCTTTGGGAATTTTAGAAACCTCCCATCCTTAACCGTACAATCCTGATTTGTAAACTGGATTTCCTTTTCCAGAGCCCGACTATAATTCGGAATACGTGGCTTTGCCTTATATTTTTCAGGATATGATCGATAATCTTTTAAGCTCTCAAAAAAGGATGTCCAATTTTGAAACACATTCTTCATAACCCATTGGCTGCTCTGAGTTGGGAGAGATCGATAATCGGTTTGTTTCATGACTTTAAATAAACTGTCCAAAGAGTTATAATCAAGGTAAGGTTTCTCTTTGGAGGGTACATTAAATAAGTTAAGCTTCACTTCTCGACGTTTTTCCAAAGGCTTTTGCTGTTCCCTCAAGACTTTCAATTGATAGGCTTTAAACTGTCGTTCATTCATCTCTTCAATGTATTGTTCAATAGTGTCCAACACTTCTTTTTGTAATGGTTGAAGGGAACCTTCTTTTCTGAAAGCTGTAAATACTTGTCGGATGTAAAAATTAGTAGCGTTGTACATATTTTTTGCACTTTGGGACATCTGATGAAAGTATGGGAATAAACGATGATCTTTCTTTATACTAATTTGAAACGTCTTGTAATAGGTATCAGACATATTTTCACCTCCCTCATTGACAAACGTTTGTTCTGATTTAATCGTACCATAATTTGAGTTAGAAGGATAGTTTTTTTTGAGTATTGCACAGTAGTCACCGATTCACCTCCCTGTTCGCTCCTAACTTCGCTTGAAGAGGGAGTCCTCTCGGGGGATAATTATAGATAATTTGTAGATTATGGAGAGAGGCAAAAATGAACGAACGAATGATTTACAGCTATAAATTAATATTCAGGCTTCGAGGAAGCTTGCTCTGGACTTCTATCTACTTGACAATTATTCTTACAGGTTTTTCTTATTATCTAGCAAAAAAAATCTCTTTACCTCTATTTCCACTTATTTTTTTAACAGTTCTTTTTTATCTCTTTTATTTATTATGGGGCTTAGCTTATTCTCTAGTTCTTCGCAGTGGTCTGAAGCTAATAAAGCCAGTGTTACCTTGGTTCGGAATCATCCCTGGAAAATATCTAACTGCCGATGTTTATAGGAAGCTTGAAAAAAGCTATATTTTTTTAGCATGCTTATATATCTTATTAAATATTCTTTTTATTCCAGATAATCTGCAGATATTAATGTTCTTTTACATTGTTAGTTTATTTATATTTCGCCTTTATATTTATTTACGAATCTTTAGGATAATCAAGTCAGAGGTAAGACTCAAATATGAGCCGTTCGGAATTTCCATTTTTCAAACAAAATGACCAGCATCATAGGTTTTTTTATAAAAAAAAACCGTCTAGATTATTCTAAACAGTACAAAAATGATAGATTGCCGATTTGCAATTCAGCTTATAAAGGGATAAAAACCCATTTTATTATTGCTAGTGTTGCAAGCCCAGGCAGTCCTAGCAATCCGACGATTGTTGCTGTGATTAGGTTTATTGGCATATGAAGATGGATGAGTTGACCAAGCATATTGAAGATGAACAAAAAAAGCGCTCCAATTGCTACCTGCATTAAGCCATACCACAATATTTTAAGTATTTTCATAAATCCTTGTCCGAAGAAAACAAATATTGTTATTCCTCCTATTAAAAAAAGGAATGTCCAGCCAATATTTAATTCCCCCAAGCACTTCTCCTCCTTCTAGTTAATTTAGTATAAATAATTACTCTTGAAACAGTTGCATCCTTGACAATGCTTCTTTTTCGGGCTTTTTGGTATATTCTCTTATTTCTTCATTATTGTATTGATTTTTGTAGCTACTTAATAAAAACATATACCTTCGCTCAGCGGCAATGATGTAGAAGACGATATAATCTACTACTTCCGGGTCGCTCACATAATTAAATCTTCTTAGAGCATTTTCCCATTCTCTTTTAGCATTTTTAATTTCTTTTAGTAGCTCCTCTGCTGGCTCATTATGCAATTGCACCGATTCTTTTTTTCTTACGTTATCAAATAAATATATGAGCATCCCTTCCCCCCCTTATAATTATATATAGATTTAAAGAGGACAAAATATGCTAGGTATTTACTCTAAGATTTTTATGGGCAATAAAAATAGGCAGGATATCCTGCCTATTGATAATTTTTTCGTACGAAAAACTATAATTCTTATAATTCTCTTCTTCCTTCTAAGGCTTTTGTTAAGGTTACTTCATCTGCATAATCCAGATCCCCACCAACCGGTAAACCGTGGGCAATCCTTGTAACCCTGATACCAAACGGTTTTACAAGCTTGGATATATAAATGGCTGTTGCCTCACCCTCAATGTTAGGGTTAGTGGCCAAAATTAATTCCTGAATTTGATCATCCTCTAAACGCACTAGCAGCTCCTTAACCTTTAACTCTTCAGGTCCGATTCCCTCCATGGGTGATATTACTCCGTTTAGAACATGATATCTCCCATTGAACTCTCGTGTTTTTTCCATCGCTATCACGTCTTTTGATTCTTGTACTAGACAAATCGCTGTATTATCTCTTGTCTTATCCGCACAAATGCGACAGGGAACAACGTCTGTAATATTTTGGCATATAGGACAGTATTGTAAGTCTCTCTTTACATTAACTAAAGCCTTGGCAATTTGGAGAACCTCCTGCTCATCCATATTCAGGACAAAAAAAGTTAATCTCTGAGCAGTTTTTGGTCCGATCCCTGGTAATTTTGAAAATCCTTCTATTAGTCTTGCGATCGGTTCTGGATAATGAAATTGCATATTTTCTCCTTTTAAAATAAACCTGGAATGTTTAATCCACCTGTATATTTACCTAGATCTTGACCAGCCAATTCATCAACCTTCTTTAAACAATCATTAACTGCAGTTAGCACTAAATCCTGTAGCATTTCTACATCCTCGGGGTCTACGACCTCTTGATTTATCTTGATACTTATTATTTCTTTATGACCATTAGCAACTACAGTAACCATTCCTCCACCTGCTGAGGTTTCCACGGTCTTATTTTTTAACTCCTCTTGAGCTTTTTCAATTTGTTCCTGCATTTTCTTAACTTGCTTCATCATTTGATTCATGTTTTTCATTCTTCTTCTTCCTCCTAGTCTTTTATTACTACTATTTCTTCACCAAACAACTCAATAGCGGTGGTAATGAAATCCTCTTCTTTATTTTCAGTTTCAACTTTAGGGACTTGATCATTTGACTCGTTTGTATTTTGGTGTTGCTCCAAGAATGTTAGCCAATCTTTTTGCATTACAGTATAAATATTATAGCTGTTGCCCAATAATTCGCTGATAACTTCTTCGATCAGCTGCCGATTGCCAGCCTTCTCGGTCGTTTCCCGATGCATAAGATTATTAAAAGCTATTATTACTATATTACTAGCTGCTGCCACTGGCTCCCCATCAATTAACCATGCATGAACCGTTACTCTCTTATTTTTTACAGTTTGGAGAATTTTACCCCACTGCTGCTTCAGATTTTGTAAATTTACCTCAGAAAATCTCTCACTTAACTGCTCTAGCTTACTAATAACTCGTGAATCATTTAATCCCTGGATTATTGTTGTTGGTTTTTTATCGTTGTTCTGCTCAGAAGACTTCTTAGAAAAAATCGGTTCTTGGGTTAACTGGGCTACCTTGCTTTCTAATTCAGCAATTCTTAATTTTAATATTTCAATATCCCCGTCTGGTGTATGCTGCATTACCTGATCAATAGGTTCTGTTGCCTCGGGAAGCTTAGCTATCCTTAGTATTGCCAATTCTAAAATAAGTCGCGTTTGGTTGGTGCTTTTTATCTCTTTAAGGTATTTGTTCAGAATCTCCATTACTTGATATATCTGCTCAAAAGAATAGAGATTTGCTATTTCTTCAAAGCTAGGTTCATTATGCACTTTCTCTAGAGATTCATCAATATTTGGTGCCGATTTATACAATAATAGGTCTCGATAATAATATAGCAAATCCTCAAGAAGTCTTTCGGGATCCTTACCGTCCTGAATCAAATCTGCTAATACTTGCAAAACTTTTGCTACCTCATTATTATGAATATTCCTTGTAATTTGTGAGAAGGCACTTCGAGAAGCTCTTCCAGTAATTCTCAAAACGTCATTGAAGCTAACTGTCTCTTTGCTATTAGATAATACTTGATCTAATAAACTTAAAGCATCACGCATTCCACCCTCAGCATGCCGGGCAATTACTGATAAGGCCTCCTGCTCTATCTGATAACCTTCCTCGTGAACAATTTGCTTCAATCTGGCTATCATACTCTCGCTCGCAACTCGTTTAAAATCAAACCTCTGACACCTAGAAATTATTGTAAGAGGCAACTTATGCGGCTCTGTTGTAGCTAAAATAAAAACAACATGCTCAGGAGGCTCCTCAAGGGTTTTTAGTAAAGCATTAAAAGCCTCCGTAGTCAGCATATGTACTTCATCTATAATATAAACCTTGTTTGAAACCTCTGTAGGCACAAATTTAATTTTTTCCCTTAATTCTCTTATTTCCTCAACACCACGGTTGGATGCTGCGTCTATTTCGACAACGTCCATAATCGAACCTTCAACAATTCCCTTACAACTAAAGCACTGGTTGCAAGGCTCTCCATCCACTCCTACTTCACAGTTTAACGCCTTAGCAAAAATTTTTGCTATACTGGTTTTCCCAGTACCTCTAGGGCCGCTAAACAAATAGGCATGGGAGTAACGATTCCCTTTTAGGGCGTTCTTAAGTGTCTGAGTGATATGTTCTTGACCTACAACATCGCCAAAGGTCTGGGGACGCCAAGCACGGTATAAGGCTAAATAGGCCATTTGTTCAACACCTCGTATAATAATTATTTTTGATGCTCCCTAAATCATAATCAATTCTTATCTATTATACAAGGTATCAAGTTTGATATAAAGTCTAGATTAAATTAGGGGTAGATTGATTTGAAAAGTTGTTCCATATCCTTTGGTAGAGACTCTAATTGCCCCTCCGAGATCATGAATGATTTTTTGGCATATTGAAAGCCCTAATCCAGTTCCGGACTCCTTTGTCGTAAAAAAGGGCTCGAATATTTTGTCTGCAATATAGTTTGGGATACCAGGACCATTATCATGTATAAGGATCTCCGCCTGTTTATTAGCTTGATTAATAGCTGTACTAATCGTGATAACTCCGCCAGCTGTCAGTGCCTCAATCCCATTTTTTGCAATATTTAAAAATACTTGCTTGAGAAGCTCTGAATCGGCGATGACTATCGGCGAGCCCTTATCTAAGATATGCCTTACCTCAATGTCATACAAAAGACTTTGATTGTAGATAATTGGTAGGATATCTTTTATAACCCCGTTTATATCAGTGGGTTTATATATCATATCCTTTGGTTTGCTGAGAAGCAATATCTCATTTACCAGCTTATTTACCCTCTCTATCTCTGAGAGCATAATATCTGTATAGCTCAGTTCTGTTTCTAAATTTTTCTCAACTAAGGTATTTTTCAATATTTGTAAGAACCCTTTAACAGAGGTTAATGGATTCCTAATTTCGTGTGCGGTGCCTGCCGCGATTTGACCTATCGTGACTAACCGATCATTTTGCCGAACCTGCTGCTCTAGAGATCTGAGGTTTGTTACATCTTTAAAAATCACGTACGCTCCTACTATAAAACCCTTTTCGTCCTTAATAACATTTGAATCAATTAATAAATCAAATTTTTGCTGGTTAATCGCCCAAGTAGCGGCATGATTGTTTACTATTACTCCGTCTAATAATGCTTTTTGAACAATTCGGTGTTCTTCAGGAACTCCAATAAACAACTCATCTATATTTCTATTAAGAGCTTGGTTTTTCGGCATATTTAACAATTTGCTTGCTAAGGGACTTATCTCAAAAATATGTAGGTCTTTATCTACGACAATAATTCCTATGTTATTTTCAGAAACGAATTTTTGAGCAAATCTGGATAACAGACTCAGATTATTCTCCCTATTTATCTCCAAAAAACCAATAGCATAGTAATAAGGTTCTTTTTGCGATCTCCAAACAATTGTTTTGCTGATATACATATTTCCGTTAATATCCCTCCAAGATATTTGGAAATAGCTGTTTGTTGAAGCGATCTGCAGAGCCTCAAAAAAATCCTTTTTTGTTCCGGAAAAATTTATTAATAAATCGTAGGAGCGATTAACTAAGTCTGTCTCTGCGAATTCACTTGCATTTAATATTAGTTGATTTATAGCTATTATTCTTCCTTCACTGTCTAAAACCAGATAACCGATTGGTGAGCATTGGATATAATTAATAAACTGAGCTGGACTTAAAACAATTTCAGTATCTAAATTATTCACAGAACCGCCTCCCTTTATCATTTAGAAAGTTCTTAGGATATTTTAATATTAATTCTCTCTTTATGCCCCAACCCCTTCTTTTCAGAAGAAATATAACAAATTTTTCTTATTTACCCTTTACTTTGCGTCAATGCCTAGCGACTATTTTTTACACGTAAAGTACTTGAGCCAATTTTCGGGAATAATATTCCACTTCTAAACGAACTCTTGTTTGGGTATAATAAAAGAAGATGGATTAATTTTTGGGGGTAGAGGCGGATGTTGATGTACCCTAAGGAATATTTAGATTTTTCTGAGCTGGTAAAAAAATACGTGGTATTAAAAATCATGATTAAGGTATTAGAGCATGATCGGCAGATAATCAAACAGTCCTTTTGCAAGCTGGCTATTGCTTATGATGATACTTTAAACGAGATCCAATGGTTGATCGAACGGGAGTTAAGACAGACGAAAAGAGCTATGAAGGAGCTTGGAGGAATGGTATTTGATGAGGAACAACAGTCGACCGTACGAATCGTTCGTGCGAAGTTTAGAGGCTTTATTTATACCCATCGCTATCTGAACTACGTTTTACAGGCAGAAGCAGAACAACTGTACAGATTTTATGCCACGCCGGAGAAGAATAAGAGTGTCTTTACAAGTGAATGAGATTAGCTACGGGATAGTTTCTAGTCTTATGTAACAGGTAGAAGAAAATGTTGACTTGTCATGAAGTAGATGATTTTTCCATCTGGTGATGTACCAATTATTTCTCCTTGACCAATTACTTCTTCTTCATCAGTTCTAAAGTTATAAATAATAAAATCAGCCACTTGATATCCGGAATGGTTTTCTTCTTTTACCGTCCGATTACGATTATAAGCAATTCTATTGTTATCAATTAAATAAAGATTGTATATATTTTCTTTTTGAAAATTTATCGTTTCATTACCTATGATTAATTGATATTTTCCATCTCCAGAAAAGTTACTTATTTCAAATCCCATGAATAAATTATATTTTTTATCTTCACCGATATAGCTATCATATTTTTTGGTAACTACTGCATCGTATCGCGGATAGGTTATTGGTTCAATTCCCTTTTCAACTAAAACCTCTGTTTTATTAGTATTTATATTTGTCTTTATAATATTTATTTTGGGTTCATTATTATCCTTTATACCTGCTTCATATATTAATTCATCATTATTTAACCAGTCCAGATTTAAGTTGAAATATTCCCCCCCATTAAATAACCACCTCTTAGATACTCAATCTGATCACTTCCATATATTTTCTCTCCATCAAATGAATAGACATAAATATTAAAATTATAATTATATTCTTGTTCACCATATGAAAATGTTGCGAAAGCAAATTTTTGACTGTCCGGAGAGGGTACTAAGCGGAAAAAATACCCATTTATTAAATCTTTATTACTTAAATGTTAGTGTCAATCAAAAAGTTGACCGTTATGATAAACAAAAAGTTTACCACCCCAAGGCAGTTAGTTTTTTGAATTATTCAACTCAAAATTCCTATTACTCTCTTTAAATCTGTATGACTCACCAA
>Ga0209346_1000458_pt1 | contig 36024 bp, 31 predicted proteins | sample AutmiccommunBRH9_FD_187381 | JGI IMG/M metagenome (GOLD analysis project Ga0209346, IMG submission 187381) | Deep subsurface microbial communities from Mt. Terri, Switzerland - Autotrophic microbial communities BRH/9 (SPAdes) (version 2) | ecosystem: Environmental > Aquatic > Deep subsurface >...
TTGCGGCTGCTATCGTCGAACAATGAAGAGAAGACATTTTTTGACCGCCAGCCTACTCACTGTTACCGGTGCCGCTTACGGCCTCGGCTCCCGATCCCAGGCAGCCAATAGCGGACTGCAGCGGGTACCGGCGCGACCCAAAATGGCGCCGCCAGCCGAAATGCCTAGCTTGCTCGACCGCGCCAAGGCCGCGATGGCGACGCATCAGTCCTCGCTGCTGCACACCGACAGGATCGGGATTGCCGACTATTCGCTGCATTCCGCGAAAGAACGTTTTCATATGGTCGACCTGGACAACGGAACAAGCCAGTCCTTCCTAGTGGCCCATGGCAAGGGCTCTGACCTCGGCCATACCGGCTGGCTGCAGGAATTTTCCAATATCCCCGGGTCCGAGGCCACTTCGGGTGGCAGCTACATGACCAGCGAAACCTATGTCGGCAAGCACGGCAGGTCCCGCCGACTGGTTGGTCTCGACCCGAGCAACAACATGGCCGAAGCGCGAGCGATCGTGATTCACGGGGCTTGGTATGCCGAGCCGGAGATGGTTGGCACGCACGGGAAACTGGGGCGAAGCCAGGGTTGTTTTGCCTTTTCCGAAAGTGATCTCGCCACCATATTGGATCGACTGGGCCAGGGCCGTCTCCTCTACGCCGACCGGGTATAAAGTTTCGATCTGTCGGAGGCGGGGCTTCTCAAATCTGCCCTGTACCGCGATAATCCCTCCGCCTATGCGGAACGGATGAACAGGGGCCGACAATGACCTATATCGACGACTATCTCTCTCGCCTGAAGACCGCTGCCGAGGCCATGAAAGGGCTGAAATCCGGGGCGCATATTGCGATGGGCATGGCGACCGCCGAGCCGCCGGCACTGCTCGCGGCGCTGGCGGAGATGGCGGAACAGGGCGCGATCGACGATCTCAAGCTCTGGTATTTTCATTCGATGGACCATGCCGGCAAGACGGTGTTGCGGCCCGACCTGCTCGGCCCGATTCGCCCGCGCTGCATGTTCCTGAGCTCAATCGAGCGGAAATTACTCGCCACCCTGCCGGCAGGGGAGCGCAGTCCGATCGAATTTGTTCCGGTCGCCTTCAGCGATTCTCCCCGTCTTTTTGCCGAGCAGGTTTCTCTCGACCTTTTTGTGACAACCGTATCGCCGATGGACAAGCATGGCTGGTTCACTTTTGGTACCAGCAATGACTATTCCACCGCCGCGGCTCGCAGCGCCAGAAAGCTGGTCGTCGAGGTCAACCCGAACATGCCGCGGGTATTCGGTGCCTCGCTGCTGCATGTATCGGAAGTTGATGCCATTGTAGAAAATGAAACACCGCTGGCTGAAGTGCATGCTCCGGATACGTCTCCGGAAGAAGCGAAGGTAGCCGCGACGATTGCGGCCATGATCGATGACAAGTCCTGCCTGCAAATGGGGATAGGCGCGCTGCCCGGCGCGGTTTGCGCCTTGTTGAAAGACCGCAGGGATCTGGGTATCCATACCGAATTGATGAGCCCTGCCCTCGCCAGCCTGGTCCAGTGCGGCGCGGTCACCAACCGGGCGAAGACCACCTATCGGGGGCGCAGCGTCTTCACCTTTGCCATGGGCGATCGGGCCTTGTACGATTTTCTCGACGATAATCCGGCCATGCACAGCGGTCCGGTCGATATCGTGAACGATCCGCGGCATATTGCGAAGAACAGAAATGTTGTCTCGGTCAATGCGACCCTGCAAGTCGATCTCGGCGGGGCGTGCAATTCGGAACATCTGTTGGGACGCCAATATAGCGGGTCGGGCGGTCAGCTCGACTTTGTCCGTGGTGCCAACGCGTCGATCGGCGGCAAGTCGATCATCGCATGCCAGTCGACCGCCTGCGACGGCACGGTCTCGCGCATTGTGCCGAGGCTGGATGGACCGGTTACAACGCCGCGCAATGACACGCATATCGTGGTGACCGAATATGGCTGGGCTAATCTGAAAGGCAAATCGCTGCATCAGCGGGCGGATGCCCTGATCGGACTCGCCCATCCCAAATTCCGGGATGAACTGGCCAACGGGATGTAGTCATTTCTTCCCTAGGGCTCGCACCTGGTCCCGGCCTGACTGTAACCCTGAATTACCGGGAACAGCGCAAAAGCAATCTGGCCGGCCAGGCCAATGCGTGTTTCGGGCAGATCGAACATCAGGAAAAAATCTGCCATCCGCCCGTCTTGCAGCTGAAGTGCAATCAGCAGTTCACCCGCCAACAAGCAGGCAAATGCGACAAGCCCCATCACCAGACGATCCGATATCTCAGACGGGATCGCCCACTTTTCGCTGAGCAGCCGGCAGAGATGCCAGGCAAAAAGCAGCATCAACGGGATTTCTGCCAGAACTGCGATCACCGGACCTGTATAAGGCACCAGGAAAATTGTGCGCAATGCGCCGAGGATGAAGCCGACGGCGAATACGCCCAGAAAATAGAAAAATCCCGCTTTCAGGATATTGCTCATGCACCAAGCCTAGGTCGATCCGGCAAAGGCGACATACGTAATCTCCCTGATATGGATGTCGCCCATTGCCTTTTACGCTGCTGGTTTTCCACTCGGGGCAACACGACCATTGGAGCATATCAACTTTCCGATATTGGCCGATCATGGGAAAAACGCGGCGGTCGCCGATAGCGGACTTTCGGTGGTTTCGATCACCAAGAAATTTGGCAGGAAAACGGTCCTGGACGATGTGTCGATCCATGTCGGTCGCTCGGAGGTGGTCGGTCTGCTTGGCCGGGACGGGGCCGGCAAGACGGTGACCTTCTATTCGATTCTCGGATTGCTGCGGATCAACTCGGGCCATATCTTTCTCGATGGCAATGACATATCCGGCCTGTCGCTTGACCGGCGAGCGCTTTGCGGCCTCGGCTATCTGCCACAGGAAACCTCCATATTTCGCGGCCTTACGGTGGAGCAGAATATCATGACCGTACTCGAACTGTTCGAACCGGATCCGCTATTGCGGGAGCAGAAACTGGATGATCTTCTGGAGGAATTCCATATCGAATATGTCCGGCGTGCGCCGGCGCGAGCGCTGTCGGGCGGCGAGCGGCGTCGCTGTGAAATTGCCCGTGCGATGGCTGCAAATCCTACGATCATGCTATTCGACGAACCTCTTGCCGGCATTGATCCGCTTTCCGTCCGCGATATCAAGGCAATGATTGCCGATCTGGAAAGTCATGAAGTTGGCATCCTGATAACCGACCAGAATGTGCGGGAAATGGTCGATCTGCTGGACAGGGTCTATGTCCTGCACGAAGGCCGGATCGTTTTCAGCGGTACACCCGACGCGATGCTGGACGACAAGGTCGTGCGCCAACTCTACCTCGGCGAGGAATTTCATGGCGCAAATAGGTAACACTACGGATGGCTCATCGATCCGGTTTCCGGCATTTGTTTCGACGATGATGCGGCAGATGGTTTCCGGCCATCATACGGGTCCCGAAACACCAGCCCTGCGGGAATATGATGAAATGGAAGAGATGATATGAAATCCGTGCTTTTATATGTGAACGATGATTCCGGACTCGACGCCCGCTATCAGGCAGCGCTGGATCTCACCCGCGCGCTGGAAGGGCATCTGCATTGCCTGCGAGCGAATTTCTATCAGCCCCAAATGGCCTTTGATGGCGTTTCCGGCATGTCCGTCTTCTATGACATGAGCAAATATACGGATGAAATCGATGCGCAGCTGAAAGCGGATATGGAAAAGCGGCTGGTGGGAGAAGATGTCCCGTGGGATTATCAGCAAGCCAATGCGGAAGCCGCCAGAGGCCTGTCGCGAAACTCCGCCTTGGCCGATATCATGATTCTCAGTTCCGGCAGCGGAGCGAAAGATTACAGCCATGCCGTTCGGCTTTTGGGCGATGTGGTTTTCAACACCAGTCTGCCGGTTGTCGTCCAGCCCGATAGTGTCAAGAAATTCGAGGCCGCCGGTCCGGTCGTTGTGGCCTGGAACGGAAGCTTCGAGGCGGGCAATGCGCTTCGTGCAGTAGTGCCTCTGCTCAAACTGGCCAGCGACGTCCATATTGTCGTCGTCGAAGAAGACAAGGATCATGACCTGCCGCCTCTGGAAGCATCCGAATATCTTTCGAGATATGGAATAAAGTCAAAGATCCACGAGCTTGCCGCCGACAAATCATCGGTTCAGGCAGTCCTGCTGTCGACCGTTGATACGCTGCAGGCAGGTTATATGGTGATGGGTGCCTATGGCCACAGCCGGGCCCGCGAGTTCCTGTTCGGCGGCGTGACCAGAAATCTGTTTCGTGAGTGTCCGGTGCCACTTGTGGTGGCGCATTGATCGTGAAGGCTGACTTTCCTTGAGGAAGACTGGGATGAGTGGTGCAACGTTAAAATTCCACGGCGCGGCAGGAACCGTTACCGGCTCCTGCTTTGAGTTAACCGGTGCTGGCAAGACAATATTGATCGATTGCGGGATGTTTCAGGGTACCCGTTCGCTCGAAGCATTGAACCACGAAAAGCTTCCATTTGATCCGCAAAAAATTGACGCCGTGATCCTGACCCACGCGCATCTCGATCACAGCGGCAGACTGGCCTATCTCTATGCCCGAGGGTGCAAGGCCAAGACCTATTGCACCGCCCCCAGCGCCGACATTCTCAAACCGCTTTTGCAGGACGCGGCCAAGTTGCAGGCCGCGGATGTCGAACGCCGCAATCGCCGGGCGGATCGTGCGGGATTGCCACCATTCACCCCTCTTTATGACAGCAAGGATATTGCGAAGCTGCACAAAAATGTCCGGACGGTTGGCTATTGCGAGGAAATTTTCCTCGACAATGGTGTCTCCTTTCGCTTCTGGGATGCGCGGCATATCGTCGGGTCGGCTTCGGTTGAAGTCAATATCGCTGGTCAGCGACTGCTGTTTTCGGGCGACATCGGACCCGGTCGAGCGATCAACTGCACCGCCTCGGAACTCGGCGGCTACGACCATGTCATTTGCGAATCCACCTATGGTGACCGGGACCGCGATCTCGTGCTGGTCAGCGAACGCCGCGAGACTCTGGCGCGTCATGTCGAGGACGTGATGGCGGCAGGCGGCAACGTGCTGATTCCCGCCTTCGCGCTTGAACGCACGCAGGCGATACTGGAAGATTTCGACGCCCTGTTTGCGTCCAAACGGCTGGCTCCGGTGAATGTATTTCTCGATTCGCCACTGGCCCAGAAAGTAACCATGGCGGTGATGCGCTATCGCGACAGCGGCACCGACATGCTGAAACGGACCAATATCCGGTTCACCCAGAATACGGCCGACTCCAAGAAACTGAACCGCATGACCGGTATCGTGATCATTGCCGGATCGGGCATGTGCGAGGGCGGCCGGATCAGGCATCATCTGATCCATAACCTGCCGAACCGGCAGTCGCGGATCCTGTTGTCCGGCTACCAGGTTGCCGGCACCTTGGGATCGGTCCTCAGGGACGGAGCAAAACGGGTCCGCATTTCCGGTCAGGATGTTGTCGTGAAGGCGCAGGTTGATAGTCTGGAAGGCTATTCCAACCATGCCGACCGCAGCGGACTGGTAGCATGGATCAAGGATCGGATGCCGGTCAGGGGGTCACTATTCCTCGTCCATGGCGAACGGAACGGGCTTTCCGGACTTGCCGAAACCCTGACCGTCATTCCGGACTTGCCTGGCGCTATCATTCCTGCCCTGGAGGAAACCTGGGCCCTGCACCCCGGCAAGCCGGCTTCGCTGTTCACTGCGGGACGCTCCGATGCGAGCGAACTGACAACCTCGCGCGACTGGATTTCCGACCTCGCCGCGTTGCGCCAGGACGTGGAAGTGAAATTGTCGGAACAGCCATCCAACCAGGGCCGGAAAAAGATTCTGGCTGCGCTCCGGCGCGCACTGGACGAAGTGCACTGAATCCCAAACCTTGTGCTCGTTGGCCCATCACAGGCAATTCCTTGCCCTATGCTGGTCTTGTGAGAAAAATGCCTCCCGAATTTCGCACTGCCAACGACGGAGGAAGCGCTGACGGGTCGGTTTCCAGACCCATGGACTGCTCGCTCGGGGCCTATTTCTGGGGACTTGGCTGACAAAGGTTGCGGGCCACAATCACGTTTCCCATGCATGGGGATGGGGCGGGAAAATGCGAGATGCGGCCCGCTGACTGGCAAGCTCGACTAGCCGGAACTGATCGGAATTTTTCTTTCTTTTTTAATGGCTTCAGCACTTTTCGGGATATGAACTGTCAACAGCCCGCCTCTCGTTTCGGCATTGATCTTTTCGTGGTTGATTCCGTTCGGCAATTTGATCGCCCGTTCAAAGCGGCCATAATGGCGCTCGGAAAACATGAAGCTTTCACCCTCTTCCCCATGACTTTCCGATTTCTCCCCGGAGATCCGCAACATGCCGTCGGACAGCTTTATTTCGATATCGTCACTGCTCATGCCGGGGACTTCGGCAACCAGTTCATATTCATCTTTCTTGCCACGCAATTCCACGACAGGGCTGGTGATGTCCTGGAGTTTCTGCATCCACCGGGAACCGAAGGCGTTGCCAGGCGTGTCGTCGAACATCCGGTCAAACTCGTCGCGCAATCGCGTCAAGGGGGCGAGTATGTCGCCGGTTTCACCCTGAATCAGTGGTGTTCCCTAAGCAAGAATACTTATCAAGTGCATCCCTTGCATCTCCCTGAACAGAGGCAGACAAGCTGTCATTGTTCCGAATATTTCGCTCTCGCTGATTCCCGAATTGTCGACGGAAGCGAAATATCGCTACAGTTACGTCTGGCAATGGGCGGATCCAGCATCTTCAGCTGTGCTCCGCAGGTTCAAGAAGCCTTGTCTCCAATCACGAAGGGAAGGCCTGTCTCAGATCCGCTAATATAAATCGGCCTTCTGAAAATCCGCCTCCAGCTGGTGCAATAGGACCGGGCTGCCGATCCATTTGCTGAGCACGGCTCGCGGCGCTGCCGTTTCCGGCAAACCGGATCGTTCTGCCAATAGCCGCCAGGCTTTCCGCGCTTCCTCTTTTTCACCCAGCATCGCGGAAGACAATATATAGCTGATTTCAAGTCCGACGGCGGCGCCCGGAACAGAATCCATATATCTTGCCGACAATTCCTGCGCGGCTTGCGCCTCCCCACGGCGCAATTTTTGCATCGCAACTGTGGCGGCGATTGCCAGGTCCGCATTGGCATCCAGTTCCAGGGCCCGCGTTGCATAGGCTTCGCCTTCTGGCATTTGGCAGGCCAGCATATATATTCCCAGATAACCCATGATCCGGGAATTCAGGGGATTGAGGCTGACAGCCCGTTTGCCCCAATTGGCGCCCCTGCGACAATCCCCTTCATAAAAAGCGCTTTGCGCAACCGCGAATGTCGCCGATGCGCTATTGCTGTCCAGCTTGACCGCCCGCAGGGCAAAATCCTTGCCTGCCCCATCGATTTCATCTTCAACGCCGAACAGTTTTGCCACATTCTTGGCAATGGCGAGCATACTCATCAGATAGGCGTCGTTGGGAAATGCTCGAGCCGATGCGTCCATGCACTGCAAGACGGGCTCAAGACTGGCGGAATCGCGGAAGCGCATATATTGATGGAACTGCAGCAGGCACGGGTAGCCCGGCGTATAGTCGCCCCGATATTTGGACAATTCATGCTGTGCAATTTTGCCATGGGAACCCGCAATTTCGATCACCACCTTGTCGAGGTCCGCTTCCCGCATCGCCGCCGCCATCGCGACCGTGCTGGACCAGATGACCTCCCTGGTCTCGGCGGCGACGAGTCGCAATTGAATGCGATCCGCCGTATCATTCAAGAGCGACGTTTCGAGAAAATATCGCGATCCTTTCGTCAGACCTGCATCTTCATCAAAAATGTGCAGCTGATCGAATTTTTCCAGCGCTCCGACAAGATAGATCTGGGCCATGTCAATTTTGGCTCGAGACGAGGAACCGGCGGTGATTTCGGCTGATTTTACAATGACGGAAGGATAGGTGATCGTGGTCGCAGTCTCAGCATCGCTATCTTGCAGGAAATAGAAGGCAGCACTGGCAATCAGGATCAAAGCCGCAACAATCGCCAGAACAGGGCCACGACCGACGGACCGCGGGTGACTGGCAGATTTGATGGCTGGATGGCCGGCCATGGTGGAAGGCGTGCTGGATTCTTCAGGAGCCCCATCGGAGGCATCGTGCATCGATTTGGTATCGCTTGCCGCCTCGTTCTTTCCCAGAATGATTTCATAATGTTGATAGGGTATGAAAAGCCGGTATTCGCCTTTCTCTCGCAGATAGAAATGATCGAGCATACGGCGCAGACGTCCGATCTGGACTCGCGGATAGCTGTCGATCTGGGTATCGAAACTGTCATCCCGGCCGAGCCCCTCGACCGCGACGGCATAAGCTGTCAAAGGCTTGCCCTCGTCCAGCAACTTGTAGTCAACCAGAAACCGGAGGAGCTTGCTCATCGTCGGGGAGCGTGCAAATTCTGCACTGCAAAGCAGCCGATCGCGCTCCAAACAATATCGAAGCTTCTCTGCTTCATTCAGAATTGTCAAAATCCCCCCATCCAATACGGTGGTTCGCCCGACCTGGCATTAACAAATTGCAGCGCCACGAAATCCCCTACCCACAATCTCCCCAATCGTTGCGTGATGGTCAATATAATTTCCCGCCATCAACCGGATTTTCGGTCCTCGGGTTTGCTCAGATCGACAAGACAACCGAAAATTCCCAATACAGCGCCATCGCCGCCTATCTGGCAGGTGCCTCTGGCCAAGACAGGAACTTCGTTGTTGTTCTCGGTCAGAATTCGAGCGCGAAATTCAAAATCCTCGCCTTCCTCAAGGGCACCCATCACCGCCGCTCGTACCATGCTGCGGTCATCCGGATGATAATAATCAACCGCATTCTCAATTGGAGGATGCCCAAGCGAATGGCGACGTTCGTGCATGTCGAATACATAGTCGGACCATTTCACGATATTTGTTCTTGCATCAAGATGCCAGGACCCAAAGCGACCGACATCCTCCGAAACTTCGAGTGTTAGTTGACAACGATCAAGTTCAAGCCCCACATCGCGCAATTGCGACCGCAGATGCCTGAGGCGAAAAAACAAATATCCACTTATCCCGGTAAAAATAGCCACTGCCAAATATGAAAAATATTCCACAAACATGATGATCGATACATCCCGGTTTTCTGCTAGTTTGCAGAGTTTTGTACGATGGATATCTTATGAAATTATTAGAAAATCCATAGCATTGGGCGGTTAATTATTAATATTGGCGATGGTGAGGCGAGGAAATCTGTCTGCCCAGACAGAATCTCCACGCTTATCTTTTGGAAGGTGACTGGTCCGGTAATCGTCAACCCGGCATGGGGGTTGAATTCGAGTGCCCGAACCGCATCGCTTTCGCCTTCGGCGAAGTTGCGCACGATCGTGTAAAGTCCGAGAGATCCTGATATCCGCGAATGCAGAGGATTGCGTGCGGCAGCTTTCTTGCCCACGCAACGCCGGTGGCACACTCGCCTGCGAAAAAAGCAAGCTGCGAGTTGCCCAAATCTCCCTGCAAAACTGGGCTATTCCGGCCGGCATGCAGATTGCTCAAGCAACATGCTTTCTGGCAGCCGCCCGTTCTTCGGCAAATGCGCTCAGGACAATAGTGCCGATCGAAAGTTCGACATTGTCTGCATTTCTGATGCTGACCCTGTAAAAGAATTTCGAAGTCGCCTTGAACTGGGTCAGCGCTTCGGTTGCAGAATTCATGGTATCGATCAATATTTCTTTCCCGAGGTCATCATGCCCGATAACCTGGAAAGGAAGACAATTTGTTGCCAGATCATCTGTCCCGGAACCGTCGTTAAGGACTGCCAGTTCACCGGTATCAATTTTGGCCGCCCGGTAAAAGGTCGACAGCCATACCATCAGATCATCCAGCGGAAGTCTGTGCGAGAACACGATTCCAACCCGATTGCCGGATTGCCACCGCACGGTCCCATTTATGTCCAGCAAATCGGGCACTGAAAGCCGCAACTTCTTGCCGATCTCGAACGCAAAATCTGTGGTCACGCAAATGCCCGCCGGCGAGATGTCGCAAATATTCGCATGAATCAGGCGCGATCCCTGATAAAGGTGGATCGGATGCTTCATCTCGATACGGGGCAGGCGCGAAACCCGGCCCTTCCTGGCGTCGCAAGGCTTGGCCAGTACCTTGGCAATATCAATCGGGGTGGAAAACTCGACCCCGGCCAACGCCTTTTTGCGCCACCGGACTGTACCGGTCAGCTCTTGATCTTCGGTCAACAGAGCGGAGACGCTGTCCCCCAGATCAAAATTCGGATGCACTTCCACCATCATCCCGGTGGCCGAGAGATTTTTGATAAAGCCCCAGCCTTCCCCTGTTTCGGTCTTTATCTTCGCAAGCCGCAGCATCGCGATATGCCGATCCTGCTTTCTGCGATCTTCATCGGCCTGCACATTGGCCGCTGCCGACGCGACGGAGACATCAGATTCGATCATATTCTTCATCTATTTGACCTTCATTCTGTAACGTAAGGAAAAACGCTCATTTTGGCCGGTCGTGGCCAGCAGAGCGCCGCGCGGTCGGAATCTGATATGCGTCACATTTGCATCGAATCCCTCGGAATCGGCGATCGGAACATAGTCGAATGACTTGCCCCCATCTGTGGAAAATTCGATGGAATCATTCGGATTGGAAAGACCGCGAAAGCTGAATTCCAAACCGCTGTCATAGTCGCTAAACGCAGCCGGGCCATTGCCGGTCTGCTCCAGATCACCCACAAATAGTGCAAGATGCTCCGGGACCTTGTCGCTGATTGCAAATGACGTAACTGGCGTGCCACGCTGCTTGGGCCCGGTTACGGCAACAGTATAATCCACAAGGGTTCCCGCAGTGACGGCGGGTTTGCCACCCTGGCCAACCTGATTTCCGGCAATGCTGCTAGAAAGGGAGATGGCGATGTTCTCGCCCGGGCCGGATTCTGCAAATACCGGCAGGGGGACCGCGATAAGCACGGACGCCGCCAGACAAGCAGCCATGCCCGGCCGGGAACCCGCACGATGGCCACGTCGGGCTTTTGCAACCGCAGAGACCTGATATTTTGAAGGGAAGCTCGACATCATATTTTCCTGTTGGAAGTTATTTCCTGAACTGCTGAATCAAAAATGGATCCTCAAATATCATAACGGTTGGCTTCATGTTTTACTTAGGGTTACGTCTTCACTGCAATTCGACCAGGCGGAGTTCGCAAGTCGCTTCCAAATCCTGATTGGCGTCAGCGCCCAGAATGGCTTCGCAACTGCGAATGGTTGTCCGCCGCAACATTTCAATCGCTGAGTCACGCGTACCGGTGCGAGACTGTACTCTCCTATCCATTGCGAACGGTTCGATCACCTGGGCACTTGCCACCGCAGTAGCTCTACCACTGGATGCTTGTCCCGCCGGGCCGGTCGCAAAGGCTTCGGACCCCAGTGCAGGCAATATGCCGATGATCATCAAGCTGAAAATGGGCAAGGTCGCCATGCTGGAATGACAAACAGACCGAAAATATCCGGCATTCCTGTTCCACGATCCTGAACCGACTGACTGCATAACGCATCCCACAACTAACTCGCAAGCCGAAGGCTTTCAGGCCTCTGTCCGGAGATGGAGCGGATAGAATGTCTATCCGCTCCACCGGGAACAGTTGGTACGATATTGACCAGAATATCGCACCAATGCAGGGACAATTGTGGCGCTTAATTGGGTTACCACAGGCAAAAAGCCGAATTGCCCCACTTGCCCATCATTCGTGGACCAAACTGACGAGAAAAGGCAGTTAGATACGGCTAATGTAACAGGCTGTTACGGTTGCATGGATTCAAGCCACTGTTTTTATTGGAACTTTCTGAAGTGTCCACGCTGGTGGAATCGGCGACTTTAACCGTTTGGAAACAATGGTTAACAAAATACTCGTCATTTATTACCCCGGAACAGGGGCCATCGACGAGCAGGCAAGCGGATTTTGTGAAATCACCACCCCTCGGAATCACGTCCCTATAGCGGATTGACAGCATTTTGAAAAGTCCATTTCATGGATCAACAAGGTGGTCGCTGGTCCGCATCACAACAGCCGCCCTCCAGCTACGAAATTTGCCGCTAGATCCGCTGCGTCCGGTTCATGGTTTGCTGATCCGGTGGCCTCCCATATCATCCCGCCGCTTCGCGCAATTCGGATTGATGCCGGGCGATACCAGCCAGAATGGACTCGGCAAAATCGTGCAACGTATCGTCGCGCGCGCCCATTATGACGATCCGGTCACCCGGCTGCGCGAGTTCCACCATTCTGTCGCCACAATCCTGTCTGGCGGCGATATGCTCCGCCTTGCCGCCGACAGCCGTTATCGCGTCGATAATCGAATCGCTGCCATGTGATCGATCGACGGTACCACCGAAATAGACCGGATCGCACAGGATGACGCGATCATCGCCGCCCAGATATTCCGTGAACACAGCGGCAAGTTCCCTTCCCATTTTCCTGATCGGCCCGAACCCGTGCGGCTGAAAAAAGGCGATAACCCGGCCGGAGGAAGCCTTGAGAGTCCGCAAGGTGGCGGCGATCTTGTCAGGGTTGTGACCAAAATCGTCGATCACCGTGATGTCATACGCGGTTCCGACAATATCGAAACGACGGGCCAGGCCGCGAAAGGACCCGATCGCCGAGATCGCCCACTCGATCGGCACCCCGATTGCACAGCTCGCTGCGATGGCCGCCAGAGCATTGGCGATATTGTGCCTGCCCGGCACCTGCAATGAAACCGGATAGCCTGCCCCGCCCCTGCGCAGCGTGAATCTGCTCCCGAGAGCCAGTTCCTCGATCTGCACAGCCCGGAAATCCGAATCTTCAGAAAATCCAAAGCTGCTGGTTTGCGACAGATCCAGAGATGCAACCAGCGCAAGCGATTCCTCATCATCACGGTTCCAGATTGCATGGCCGGACTTGGTGATAAAATCGCCAAATAAAATTCTCAGTTCCGCCAGGCTCTTGTGATCCAGACTGACATTATTGAGCACCGCAATTTCAGGATCGAACAGAGCGATGGAACCATCGCTCTCATCGACTTCGCTCACCATCATCTCGCCTGCGCCGACGCGGGAACTTGCAAATGGTGCCTTGGCATCAACGAAGTTCTTCATCACCGCGCCGTTCATAATGGTCGGATCACGACCCGCCTCGGTCAGGATCCAGCCAATCATTCCGGTAACGGTTGATTTGCCGCTGGTGCCCCCGACGGCTATGCTGCGCGGTGCGGCATTGAAATGTTCCGCCAGCAGTTCCGCACGGGTCATGCGCATGCAGCCCAGCGCCGTGGCACGCGCCACGTCGGGCACCGTTTCTTCAATCGCGGCGGATGCGACCAATATCTGACTGCCATCAACCAGGCCACTGCCATCCTGTTGAAACAGTTCGATTCCTCGATCCTGCAGCCATTGAAACTTGTCGGCCAGCCGCCCCTGATCCAGCGCGCGGTCCGAACCCGCAACCCGGGCCCCCGCTGCCTTGACGATCATGGCCAGAGGCAGCATTCCGGAACCACCGATTCCGCAAAAATAATAGGATTTGTCTTCGCTCATTTTTTCGCGCTATTGCTTCTGAATCTGTTTGGCAATGGCGCAAGGAACAAATTCCATCTCCTCACATGTCCGCATCGGCATTTGCGCTCCCTCGACCCCGTTCTCGCGGGATGCGGCTGACCGTGTCATTGCGCTGGCAGCCGATAGCCATCCCCAGGCCGAATTGATCTTCGCCGAGCAGTGTTTTCTTGTCGAAGGTCATTTCGCGGGCAGCGACAGGCAACGCGCCGACAGTTTCGTTGCTCTGGCCAACGACCCGACCATTGACGCGATATGGTTTGCGCGGGGCGGCTATGGGGCCGCCCGGATGGCGGAAACGGCCATCGGTCGCCTGAACGACGCCTCCAAAGGGAAAATATATCTGGGATATAGCGACGCCGGCAACCTGCTCGGCGCGCTCTATCGCGCGGACATTGGCAGGGTCGCGCATGGCCCCATGCCTACAGACATTGGCAGGGACGAAGGCGAATTGGCCGTCCGCAGGGCCTTGGATTGGATCGTCCACCAACCTTCAGCGGTGCTGGAACCGGGGTTGACCGGGGGGGAGAAATACGCTGCATTCAACCTGATGACCCTGGCAATGATGACCGGGACAAGCCTGATGCCGGATCTGCGGGGCCATGTTTTGCTGGTCGAAGAGATATCCGAATATCTTTACGCCTTTGATCGCGCGATGTTCCATCTGTGCAGCAATCTTGCCGCGCACGGTCTGGCTGGCATAAGATTGGGCCATGTCGGCGATATTCCCGACAATGATCGGCCCTTTGGTGAAAGTCCCGAGGAAATAGCCAGGCGATGGTGCGAGACCAGTGCCATTCCCTATCTGGGGCGGGCGGAAATCGGCCATGATGCCGAAAACAGGATCGTGCCCTTTGGGTTGCTGCAATTGTGACCGCACACGCCCGTTGACCTCGGTAGGCTGGCCTGTCGGGTTACCGGCGCTCAGGAGGCCTTTTCCATTCGACCATTGTCTCTGCCATGATCAAATTCGGGGACCAGCGACTTCAGCATGGTTATCGCGCTCTTGGGATCGCGACAATCGAGAAGCTTCGCTACCAGGCCATTCAAGACCTCTGACGGCAGGTAGGACTCATGGGCCTTCATTATCCGCGGGTGCAGGGTTTTCTGGGGATCATTCCCGATGATCAATTCCTCATAGAGCTTCTCGCCGGCGCGCAACCCAACCTCGACAATCTCTATATCCCCATCAGGGTTGGTTGCATCGCGTACGGTCAACCCTGACAGTCGGACCAATGTCTCTGCCAGTTCCAATATCCTGATGGACTTGCCCATATCGAGAACGAATACTTCTCCGCCCTTGGCCATCCCGGCCGCTTGAATGACCAATTGCGCCGCCTCGGGGATCGTCATGAAATAGCGCGTCACTTTTCGATCGGTCAGGGTTATCGGACCGCCCTGCTCTATCTGCTTGCGAAACAGCGGAACCACGGAGCCGCTGGATCCCAGAACGTTGCCAAATCGCACCATCGAAAATGTCGTATCACCAGCGCTGTCAGCGAAATTCTGAATTATCTGCTCTGCAGCGCGCTTGGTCGCACCCATGACATTGGTCGGACGCACTGCCTTGTCGGTGCTGATCAGGATGAAGTCCTTGACCTGCGCCGCCTTGGCCGCAGCGGCCAGGGTCCGGGTACCCAGTATATTGTTTCGGATTCCCTCCAGCGGATTGGCTTCCACCAGGGGCACATGCTTGTACGCCGCCGCATGGAACACGGTGTGCGGCCTCCAGATCGCGAATGTTTCGTTCAGACTGTCTGCATCAATAACCGAGCCCAGCACCGGAACCAGTTCCAACGTTTTCGCGGACTGGCTGGTGACCAGCTTCTTTAGTTCTTTTTCAATTTCGTAAAGCGCGAATTCGGATATATCTACCATGATCAACCGGTGCGCACCCGACTTTGCGATCTGCCGACAAAGTTCCCCGCCGATCGAACCACCGGCGCCGGTCACCAGCACGGTCTTGCCGACGATGGTCCTGCCAAATAGCAGCTCATTCGGCAAAACCGGTTCTCGCCCAAGCAGATCCTCGATCTCGAGCTCGCGAATATCACTGAAGGCGATTTTTCCGGAGATGATTTCCTGCATGTTCGGCAAGGTTTGCACATGCACTTTGAATGCGCGGACCTGTTCGACAATAGCGCGGCGTTTCTTGCGATTGATCCGCGGCAAAGCCAGGAGGATATCGGTTATATTCCGCTGTTCGATCAGGTCCGGCAAGTTACCGCTCCAGAAAACCTTGTCCCCGTCCAGCCTTTGGCCTTCCAGGCGCCGGTCGTCGTCAACATAGCCGCAGAGCCGCATGCTGTGTTCAGACCTCATCGACGCGGCAAGTTGCTGTCCCGCACTGCCTGCACCATAGATGAGGACATTTTTGACCTCGCCGTCGAACTGGTTTCTGCCGAGAAGGTCAACCATCAGATATCGTGCGGAGACCCTTGAAAAACCTACCAGAAACAAAAACACAACCGGCTGAATAACGCCAATCGTTCTCGGGACACCATCAATCCCGACAATGACGAATGTGAAACCGATCACCACGGTATATATGGCGAACGCGCGCACCAATATCTTCATCATTCCCGTGCCGGCATAACGAAAAATTGCGTGATAGACGCCGCTTAGGAAGAAAACGGGGATCATCACCAACAGACAAATCAGAACGATCTTCTGAACGGCAATATCCCATAATACCCACACTCCGATACGAAGCGAATAGGCGATCCAGATCGACTGCACGCACAGCAGAATGTCGAGCAGAATTACGATCACCCTTTTTTTCCAGCGCGCAAGCTGGGCAATTTTTTCCAGTGAGGATGTGACCAATGTGGTGATATTCTGGATCATTTGGCTCTCAAAGCTGGCTTCAGATTTTCAAAGCCGCGACAAATTAGCAAAGCTGCGACGCCGGAAAAGATGTTTACCCAATGAAATCATTTTAGCCAATAGACTTTAATAGTATTTGTTTAGCGCTCATTATTCAGGAAATTGCGCTATTCAAGCCCCCAATTGACCCAATTTCCTTTTTTTGAAGGATACGGATGCCCGATCGGTTGCAAAAGAATGACTGACAGCATGGGATTGATGCCTCCTTGACCTGTGACAGCCCACGGGCCACAAGCCGCAAAAATTCTGCATGTTGAGATATCTAGATATTCGAGGGAATTGAATGAAACTTGCAATGATAGGTTCTGGCTATGTCGGCCTGGTTTCGGGCGCCTGCTTCGCCGATTTCGGCCATGACGTGATCTGCGTCGACAAGGACGAGCAGAAGATCGAAAATCTCAACAGGAATATCATGCCGATCTACGAACCGGGACTGGCCGATCTGGTCAAACGCAATGTGGATGCAGAGCGTCTCTCCTTTTCGACCGATCTGGCGAAATCCATCAGGGACTGCGATGCCATTTTTATCGCGGTGGGTACGCCGTCGCGCAGGGGCGATGGTCATGCCGATCTCAGCTATGTCTATGCGGCCAGCGAAGAAATCGCCGATTCCATCGTCAAGCCGACCGTCATCATAACCAAGTCGACCGTGCCCGTCGGAACCGGTGACGAAGTCGAGCATATCCTCGAAAAGAAACAGCCGCGCGATCGGTTCTCCGTCGTTTCCAACCCCGAATTCTTGCGGGAAGGCGCCGCCATTCGGGACTTCAAGCGCCCCGACCGCATCGTGATCGGAACCGAGGATGACTGGGCCAAGGATGTGATGGCCGAAATCTATCGGCCGCTTTTTCTCAATGAATCACCGATATTGTTCACGGGGCGGCGCACGGCGGAGCTCACCAAATATGCCGCAAACGCATTTCTCGCGACGAAAATCACCTTCATCAACGAAATTGCCGATCTGTGCGAAAAAGTCGGTGCGGACGTTCAGGAAGTGGCCCGGGGGATAGGCCTCGACAACCGGATCGGTTCCAAATTCCTGCACGCCGGCCCGGGATATGGCGGCAGCTGTTTCCCCAAGGACACGCTGGCGCTGATGAAGACGGCGCAGGACAATGACAGCCCCGTCCGGATCGTCGAGGCCGTGGTGCAAGTGAATGACCAGCGCAAGCGCGCCATGGGCCGCAAGGTCATTCACGCTCTCGACGGCGAAGTGCGCGGCAAGAAAGTGGCATTGCTCGGCCTGACCTTCAAGCCGAATACCGATGACATGAGAGACGCACCGTCGATCGCCATCGCGCAAACATTGATTGACGCCGGAGCAGAAGTCTCGGCCTATGATCCGGAAGGGATGGTGCTGGCAAAAGAGATCATGCCGGGCGTCGAAATGGCAAGCAGCAGCTACAATGCTGCAAAAGACGCGGATGCGGTGGTCATCGTCACTGAATGGGATGCTTTCCGCGCCCTGGACCTGAAGAAGCTTGCCCAGGGAATGAAAGGCAATGTCCTTGTCGACCTTCGGAATATTTACAATCCGTCGGAAATTGCGCAAACTAGTTTGAAATACACCAGCGTCGGGAGAATCCGGTGAGCCTGATATCCAGATCATGAAGTTGAAGCAGAAATTTGTCGAAAAACCCTGGGGTCAGGAAATCTTGCCCCAGATTTTCCAAGGGGGGAACGGAAAGAAGACAGGGGAAATCTGGTTCGAGGCGCCCAAGGGCATCAGCCTTCAGCTCATGGTCAAATATCTTTTCACCAGTGAAAAGCTGTCCATACAGGTCCATCCCAATGACAGGCAGGCCCGCAGAATCGGATTTCCTCACGGCAAGCAGGAATCCTGGTTCATTCTCGATGCCGAGCCGGACGCCGTTCTGGGCCTCGGGCTGAAAAAAGCGGTCAGCGCCACGAAACTGAAAACCGCTTCGATATTGGGCGAGATTGAGCATCTCATTGACTGGAAGCCGGTCAAGAAGGGGGATTTCTTCCATGTGCCCGCGGGCACGATCCATGCGATCGGACCGGGAATTTCGCTTGTCGAAGTCCAGCAGAATATAGATATCACCTATCGGCTTTACGACTACGGGCGCTCGCGCGAACTCCATCTGGAGGAAGCGATCGCAGTGGCCAAGCTGGCACCTTATGACATGAAATATTTTGCCGAAATTCCCCCGGACAGGTCAGTCAGTCTTGTAGCCGGCTCCGCATTTGGACTGTTTCAGATTGTCGGAACAGACGACGAGCCAATTTCAAAAACAGCGAGCAAGGAATGGCAAATCATACCGCTGGAAGGGTCGGTCACCGTCCGCGACAAACTGATCAAGGCCGGGGAATGTGGAATCTGTCCGCGATTGTCGGACATCGATCTTTCCAGGAATGGCAGATCCCTGATAGCTTGTACGCTGCCATGAGATATCCGCCATGACCCAAGCAACCCTGATAACGCCTGTCGTCCTGTCCGGGGGTTCCGGAACGCGGCTATGGCCTCTGTCGACACCGGAAAAGCCAAAGCAGTTTCTCAACCTGTTTGGCCCGCTAAGCATGTTTCAGCTTACCCTGCAGCGCTGTACCGACGAGGATCTGTTCAGAGGCCCGCTCGTTGTCGGCTCTTCGAGACATATAGCCTTGATGCGAGAGCAGATGCAGGAAGTGGGCGCGACAACCGGCGCGATCATCCTGGAACCCTGCGCGCGAAATACCGCTCCTGCCATAGCGCTGGCCGCGCTGGCGGCGGAAAGTCCCGCCGACCTGCTTCTTGTCATGCCCAGCGATCATATGATCAAGAATATCGAGGCATTCAAAAAGGCCGTGCTGGCCTCGGTTCCGGTCGCTCAATCCGGCTGGCTGGTGACATTCGGTATCGCACCCATGGGACCTGCAACCGGCTATGGCTATGTCCAGCAAGGCGAGGAGATTGAGGACGGCACCGGAAGCTGGTCAGCAAAAAGATTTGTCGAGAAACCGACCGAGGAAAATGCAGAGAAGATGCTCGCGGATGGCGGCTACTACTGGAATGCCGGAATTTTTCTGTTTCGGGCCGATATCTATCTGGCAGCAATGGAAAAACATTCGCCGGAGATGCTCGTCGCCTGCCGGGCAGCCATGAACGGCAAGCGGATGGAGAGCGAACTATGCTTTCCGGATTCGGATCATTTTTCATCGGCAGCGTCTGATTCCATTGACTATGCGATAATGGAAAAAGCAGAAAAAGTGGCCGTCACGCCCGTCGACCCGGGCTGGTCGGACGTTGGCAGCTGGGACTCCCTCTTCGATATCAGCGACAAGGACGGGCAATCAAATGCCATATTCGGTACGGCCACGACGATCGCTTCAACCAACATTCTGATCCATAGCCAGGACCTTGAAATTGCAACTTTTGGTGTGGAAGATTTGATCATCGTCACTCACGAAAACAAGATTATGATCCTGCCCCGCGGACAATCGCAGAATGTCAAGAAGCTGGTGCAGAAACTCAAGGGTGACGACTAGATTGGGGAAGCTCAGCCTCCCGCTCTTGCCATGCCAACCGCTTGACAGTTCCAGCCAATTCTTGATTTCAATATATTTCTTGAAAATGCGACTGGCCAGACGGGTGCAAGGGTCAGCGACTTTTGCCACAGGATATGATTATCAAAATTTTAGCGCAAAGCGTTTAGGCAGACGGAATGACAGAACAGATGACCGCAAAGCCGAAGATACTCACCATTTTCGGCACCAGACCGGAAGCGATCAAGCTTTTTCCGGTGGTTCGCGCCTTGTCGGCGCGCAGCGGCCTCGAAACACTGACCTGCGTAACCGCCCAGCACCGGCAGATGCTCGATCAGGTTTTGCAGATTGCCGGGATCCGGCCCGATTTCGATCTCGACCTGATGACGGCAAATCAAAGCCTCGACCAGCTTACCGCACGGCTTCTGACCGGGATAGGCAAAATATTGGACGAAACCAGACCCCAGCGGGTTGTGGTTCAGGGCGATACGGCGACCGCCATGTGCGGAGCGCTGGCTGCCTATTATCGGCAAATTCCGGTCAGTCATGTCGAGGCCGGGCTGCGCAGCTACAATATCTACCACCCCTGGCCGGAAGAGGTGAATCGCAAGATCATCGGCACCATTGCTGACCAGCATTTTGCCCCGACACAGACTTCGGCTGATGCGCTCAGAAAGGAAAATATTCCGGCAGAGCAGATATATGTCACTGGCAATACGGTGATTGACGCGCTGTTGATCACGGCAAATGAAACCGATGATCCTAGCATTCCGGATGATATCCTTGCTGATCTTTACCAAAAGTTCAGCGGCCGCAGGATCATCGGGGTTACAAGCCACCGGCGCGAAAATCTGGGCGACGGACTGACCCATATCGCCCGCGCGCTTCGCACCCTGGCCGAACGGGACGACGTCGCCCTGATTTTCCCTGTCCATCTCAATCCCAGGGTCCGGACGATCATGCACGATGCCCTGGGCAATCTCGACAATGTCGCGATGATCGAACCGCTCGACTATCCGCATTTTGTCAGTCTGCTCAAACATTGCCACTTCATGATGACCGATAGCGGCGGCGTCCAGGAAGAGGCTCCGGCTCTGGGCAAGCCGGTGCTGGTGATGCGCGACACCACCGAGCGACCGGAGGGCGTGGCAGCCGGAACCGCGAAACTGGTCGGGACAGACAAGAAGGTAATTGTGGCGGAAGCCACCAGGCTTCTCGATGATGAAGCGCATTATCTGGCCATGGCACAGGCACATAATCCCTTTGGCGACGGGCAGTCCAGCCAGAGGATAGCCGAAATCATCAAAAACAGCCTGGTTGCGTGAATATTTCCGTCAAAGGCAGACTGTTACCGAAATATTTACACTGATTGGCTAGTTTTCCGGCAGATGAATCGCGCCCAATCGGCGCTCTGCGGAGTGAATTCACACATGTTATCGGAAGAAAAACCAGCCGTTTGTGTCATGGGACTGGGCTATATCGGCCTGCCAACCGCAGCCGTGATCGCGCGTTCGGGCTGCCCGGTTCTCGGCGTCGACATCAACGAGCAGGTCGTCAAGACGATCAATTCGGGTAATATCCATATCGAGGAAGTGGATCTGGACGGGCTGGTACAAGGCGTTGTTTCCCGCGGAAAGCTGAGGGCTTCGCTGTTGGTCGAGCCCGCCGATGTGTTCGTGATTGCCGTTCCGACTCCGTTTGGCGACGATCATGTCCCCGACACCAGCTATGTCATGGAAGCGGCCACAAATATCGCCGCCACGCTGAAAGCCGGCGACACGATCATCCTCGAATCCACCTGTCCGGTGGGCACGACCGAGAAAATGCGGGACCTGATTGCCCGGCTGCGCCCGGACCTCAAAATCCCGGGACTGGTGCATGATATTCCAGATATCGCCATCGCCTATTGCCCGGAGCGGGTTCTGCCCGGGAAAATTCTCGAGGAACTGATCCAGAATGACCGCAGCATCGGCGGCATCACGCCGCGCTGCGCGCGCAAGGCGCTCGGCTTCTACCGGCGCTTTGTCCGCGGCGAACTGGTGACCACGTCGGCGCGCGCCGCGGAAATGACGAAACTGGTCGAGAACAGCTATCGCGACGTCAATATCGCCTTCGCCAACGAACTGTCGATCATCGCAGATCATATGGAACTCGACGTCTGGGAGGTCATCCGCCTCGCCAACCGCCATCCCCGCGTCAATATCCTGCAACCCGGCCCCGGCGTCGGCGGCCATTGCATCGCGGTCGACCCCTGGTTCATCATCCACAGCGCCCCGGAACAATCCCCGCTGATCCGCATCGCCCGCGAGGTCAACGACGGCAAGACCGGCCACGTGCTGGAACAGGCCTCGCTGCTAATCGACGAACTGCCCGGCGTCTCGATCGCCTGCTTCGGTCTGGCGTTCAAGGCCAATATCGACGATTTCCGCGAAAGCCCTGCCCTGAAGATCGCCGCCAAGCTGGCGCGGCGCTACGGCGGCCGCGTCAAGATTGTCGAACCCTATGCCAGCGAACTGCCCGCCGCCTTCGAAGGCACAGGTGCGGAGCTGATCGACATCGACCAGGCGCTGGAAAGCTGCCCGATCATGATCACCCTGACCGACCACGACATGTTCAAGTCCATCCCGCTCGACGAGCGCGCCGGCAAGGTGGTCTATGACACGCGCGGCATCTGGCCGGACCAGCCGGACAATCGGGAGGCGGTGGGGGATATCAGGCTGGCGAGCTAAGTTGATCTAATCCGCGCCATTGATGAGGAAATTCAATCTCTGCATTTTTTACCAGATGGGATAGCAAACGATGCCTTTGTTCGGTTCCACCTTCGATTTTGCCTCAAAAATATCAAAGTTGCGATCGCTATCTGTCAGAACATAATGATTTTTTAAGATGGCTTTCAACTGCTCATCACGTTTGAAAAAATCGGTCATACGGAATTGATTTGGCGATATTCCATAAGGAAGCTGCCTTACATTCACATAAATATATTTTGGTGAATGACAGGATATGTCCTCGACAATTTGATGACGGATTTGGCGCCCGACTTCTTCCAGTTCTGCGTTCGATTGGCCAGCATTCTCGGCCTTGGCTATGGCTGAAATCATCCAGTGAGCAAAATGGCGCGATGTCCACTGTACATGTTGTTTCTCAACATGGGGAAACACCAAACGGGGATCGCCAGTCACGATCATGACTGCATCACCCCGCGACCACCGGCTATAATATTTTTCCACGCCGACACGCTGATTTTCGTAAGTTCCGTGGGTCAAGCCAACGAGAATATAACTGATCGCCAAGGCCGTTGGCAGCGGTTGCAAAGCGAATTTTTGGAGAAAATCTTTTTTCTGTGCAACCGGAGCATGAACAATCTGGACGACCATCGCCAGTGACATGCAAACGGTTGCCGGGATGGCGTGATATTGCCAGCCTTTTTGTTGCGCAAAATAGGCGAGAATGAAACCGAGCGCCGCAATAACCAAAGCACGCAAGAGAGGAACGGGCTGCGCACCGGGCTGGCGAAACCGACTATAACCAATCCAGGTCAGACAGCCTATCCAGATGAGCACTTCACTCCGCATGATCTGCAAAAGAAATGACCGCTCATACCCATGATAGGCGGCAGTGACCAAGGGGACGATATTGGTAAAAAACTCTGGCGTATAAATCAATATGGCGGCTCCATACAAGACTGCGCACAGTCCTAGGGTCGCCGTTTCCCAACGGATTGGTCGCCAATTTCTGCGAATTTCGAGCAATAACCACAGCTCCAGCGCAATCGGCACCACTATGAAATAATGCTTCATCGCAATACCAGCCGCTGCAAAAACCCCCACGCTTACGGCAAGATACCAGGAAACAGGCTGTTGACGTTGCCTGCGTGCAATCAGGGCAATATAGGGAATGATGCCAATGGCTGTCAGTTGTTCGCGTTGACCAAAATCATATATCGGTGCCACCAGCAGCAATCCAAGCACCAACAGCGAAACTGCCAAGGATGTGTTGCCATCGGCAAAATCTGCCAGATGCACGAAGACAATCGCCGCGAAAACGGCGCATAAAATGATCAGAAAAATATATAGATTTAGGGGTCCGACATTGCAAAGCATTGCCACGGAATCGATACCAGCCGCCATCCAGAACCAGAGGGGAGGATTGATTTCCATCAAATGTCCGTAGAGTGGCGTTCCACCATTCATTTGGCGCGCTAGCCAGAACTGCCATGACACATCATGCGTCATTGGTATGTCCATGAACATCGTCAAAAGCCCGAAGCCAAAGCCAATCGAAACAATCGCGACACGATGTTCGGATAAGCTCCCGACGATCGCATTTCGAAAGGCGTCGTCCCGGATTTCCTTGCCGGGTCGGTCATTCGCGCTAAAAACGACAAAGCGCGAAAGCAGATAGAATGTTATCGTATAGGCCGTCATGGCGCCAAGATGCAGAATAGGACTTTGCGACAGTCCCATTTCGCGACCGACCATAAGCACCAGAATATTGACAAGGTAGCTAACAGCAAAGGCGCCGAGAAAGGAAAAGACTTCTCGAACGCTGCGTTTGGATTGAACCCGAAAAGACCAGCCGCGGTTTACGAAATAGGAAAAAGCGAGCCCGACAGCATAGCCGAGGAAATTAGCCCTAAAATCTCCAAGCCCTAGCCAAAGTCCCAAAAGGATAACGGAATAACCAACGGCGGTATTGTAAAGCCCTGTCAGCGCAAAGCGAGCGGCCGAGCCGGCGCCGATGGATTTCAAAGCCAGTGATTTCATGGCTGGGCATCAAGCGAATATTGCCCGCCCAATGGCAGCCAGGTCAGGGCGGATTCAATCGGCTGCAACGCCGAAAGCTGTTCCGGAAAAAAGACATGATAGCGTGATCTGACTTTTGCGAATCCGGCGGCCTCGAACCGGCGTTTCATTTCACGCGCCGTTATCAAGACCGCATTTTCGTCAAACGGGCAGCGTTTCACGGCCAATTGGGTCAATGGATTGTAGGGATTATGCTCAAAAAGCATGAAGCGTCCGTCTGGGCTCAGACATCTACGGATTTCAGTGAGCAGAGCTATGTGATCATCTTCAGGAATATGATGGAAAACGCAGGCCGTGAAAGCAACATCAATAGTTGCATCAGCAAATGGCAGGTTTTTCCCGTCATATCCATGGGTGCTCATATTGCTCACACCCTGCTGATCGCAAATCTTCAGGGATTCTGCAGATACATCAAGACATTTTATCAGGGCATTTGGGAATGCATTGCGAAGCGGCTGAAGCGAGTTGCCAATGCCCGCCCCGAAATCGAGAATAGTAGCAGGATTGAACTTCGCATTTCGACATGCCTTCGCCAACTCGTTGATCTTGTACCGGGCAAAATAGTCCAAGTCTTCACTTATGAAATCAATGGATTGCGCATGTTGGCGGCGATAATCCGCGACAACGGTATCGAATTCCGCTTCAATCATTGACCGACTTCCGAATATCTTCAAGATATTGATGGACGGGATTTTCACCCACTTCCGGTCGATAGACCTCGTCAATGATGTACAGGGGCCGCTGCTTCATCTCCATATACATTCGACCTAGATACTCACCGAAAATCCCGAGAACCAGCAGCTGAACACCGCCCATCAACAAGATGATCGAAGCAAGGCTAGCCCAGCCCGGGACGGTATAGCCAAGCAGAAAATTGACGGCCACCCAACCGAACAAAACCAATGCAACAACCGAACATAGCAACCCTAAGTGGGAGGCGATACGCAGGGGAACTGTCGAAAAGCTGGTCACTGCATCCACGGCAAAACGGATCATCTTGTGGAGCGGATAATGGGTCTCACCGGCAAAACGTTCATCTCGGCTATAGGGAACCGCGATTTGTTTGAAGCCAATCCAGCTAACCATGCCGCGAACGAACCGAAATCGTTCTGGCATGGCAACCAGCTGTTCCTGAACGCGGCGCGTCATCAGCCGGAAATCGCCAGTATCGCGGGGGATGGAAACATCAGAGAGCTTGTCCAGAACCCGGTAGAAAGCGGTTGCAGAAACCTGTTTGAACCAAGTTTCCCCAGCCCGATGAATCCGGGTTCCGTAGGCCACATCATAGCCTTCGGACAATTTTTGCCTCATTTCTGATAACAATTCCGGTGGGTCCTGGAGATCCGCATCAAGAATAAAAACCTCTTCGCCCCGGCAAATTTCCAAACCAGCAGACAGCGCCAGTTGGTGCCCGCAATTGCGCGAAAGATTGACGCCTACGACGATTCTATGTTCGTTAGATGCAGTAATGATCTTGTTCCAGGTCTGATCGGCTGAACCATCATTGACGAGGACAATCTCATACGCACCGGGAACCTCTTTTTCACACACCGGAATCAGACGCTCCAGAAGCGCTTCAATGCTGCCTTCTTCATTATAGCAAGGAATGACAACTGATAAGATGGGACTTATCAGGGTCTGTCTATTACTAATCAAATCCATTCTTTTGCCCTCAAAAAATCCGGTAAATCTGCCCTAAAAGCCTATGGTTAACAAAGCGTATATATCCGTAGATTAACTGGCTTTGCCTTCGGCCATCCAGATGATACGGTCGCTCCATGACCGAAAGCACATACCGCCCGCGCCGCTCCTGCCTGTACATGCCGGCGTCCAACACCCGCGCCCTGGAAAAGGCGAAAAGCCTCCCCGCCGACACGATCATCTTCGATCTCGAGGATGCCGTCGCGCCCGACGCCAAGGAAGAGGCGCGCGACAATGCCTGCGCCGCTCTGCGGTCCGGCGATTATGGCGACCGGGAACTGGTCGTGCGGATCAATGCCATGGACACGCTCTGGTTTGCACAGGATATCAAGCAGGCCTGCCTGAGCGGGGCAGACGCGGTGCTGGTGCCGAAAATACTGAGCGCGGACGATATCATCCGGATCACCGACTTCATGGAAGATCTGGATGTCAGCCTGGACACCAGTCTCTGGGCCATGATCGAAATGCCCGAGGCGATCCTGAAGCTCGCCGAGATTGCTGCCCTTGCCCCCCAGCGCCGGCTGACAACCTTGGTCATGGGCTTCAATGATCTGGCGAAGGAAATGCGGGCCGGACATGATCGCGCCATTTTCGGCCCGATCATGACCCAAACGGTGATCGCCGCGCGCGCCTATGGCCTGAACGTCATCGACAGCGTCTATAATGATTTCAACGATGCCGTCGGCCTCGCGGCCGAATGCAGGGAAGCGAAGAAGCTCGGCTTTGATGGCAAGAGCCTGATTCATCCGGTACAGATCGAAACAGCCAACCATATATTTGCGCCCGGTGCCGGCGAAATTGCGGCGGCAGAGGCGATCATCGCCGCCTTCGCCGACCCGGTCAACGCCGGCAAGGGCGTGATCGTCGTAGACGGCAAGATGACCGAACTGCTGCACCTAAGGCAGGCCAAACAGCTGGTCGCGACGGCGCAGGCGATCGAGACATTGGCGCAATAGCCGGTTCACCCTCGACAAACCGCCAAAAACCCGTTTAAGTGGTCAATTGAAATTGACAATGGCGGGGCAATAGCAGCCTAGCCCTCGGGAGAGCGAAGATGGAAGCCTTGGAAGCCGCGGCTGGCGAAGTCAGCAAAGACGAAATCATGAAGCTGTTTCAGGCGCAGCGCGACGCCTTTCATGCCGAACTGCCGGTCAGTTTTGACACCCGTATGGACCGGATCAACCGTACCGCGCAAATGATCATCGATCACAAGGACGCGCTGTGCGAAGCGGTCTCCAATGATTTCGGCCACCGCAGCAACGTCCAGACCGTGATGACTGATCTGATGTCGGTGGTCGGCCACGCCAAGGATCACAAGAAGCATCTGAAGAAATGGATGCGCCCCGAAAAGCGCAAGATGGATTTCCCGCTCGGCCTGCTCGGTGCCAGCGGCCAGGTCGAATATCAGCCCAAGGGTGTGGTCGGCGTTATCGCGCCTTGGAATTTTCCGATCAATCTCGCCTTTGATCCGGCGATCGGAGCCTTTGGTGCCGGCAACCGGGTGATGATCAAATTTTCCGAATTCTGTCCCGAAACCGGCGAACTGGTCAAGAAGCTGGTTGCCGAATATTTTTCTCCGGAAGAGATGACGGTCATCACCGGCGGGCCGGAAACCGGAAAATCCTTTTCAGAAATTCCGTGGGATCACCTGATCTTCACCGGCGGCGGCGGCATCGCCAGGCATGTGATGGCAGCCGCAGCCCAGAACCTGACCCCGGTGACGCTCGAACTGGGCGGCAAATCGCCGACCATTGTCGGACCGGATGCCGATATCCAGAAGGCCACCCAGCGCATCGCGATGGGCAAGATGATGAACGCCGGCCAGATCTGTCTGGCACCCGATTATCTGCTGGTGCCGCATGACAAGGAAGATGCGGTCGTTTCCGGCATCGCCGCAAGCGTTGCCGAACAATATCCGACCCTGATCGCCAATGACGACTATACGTCGGTCATCAATGGTCGTCACAAGGAACGGCTGCAGGGCCTGATCGACGATGCGCTCGAAAAAGGTGCGAAGCAGACGGTGGTCAACCCGGGCGACGAGGATTTTTCCAACACCAACAGCAACAAGATGCCGCTGACCGTACTGCAGAATGTCAACGACGACATGCGCGTGATGCAGGAAGAAATCTTCGGCCCGATCCTGCCGGTGAAGACCTACCGCAATCTGGATGAAGTGATCGACTATGTGAACGATCATGATCGCCCGCTCGGCCTCTATTATTTCGGCGAGACCGAAAGCGACAAGCGCAAGATACTGGACAAGACAATTTCCGGCGGCGTGACGGTCAATGACGTGATTTTCCATATCGCCCAGCATGACCTGCCCTTCGGCGGTGTCGGGCCTTCCGGCATGGGCGCCTATACCGGGCATGACGGCTTCAGGGAATTCAGCCATGCCAAGGCAGTCTACCGCCAGCCGAAGATCAATATTGCCAAAATTGCCGGTTTCCTTCCGCCTTACGGGACGACTACGGAAAAGACCATGAAGCAGCAGATGAAACTTTAGCGTCAGGGCGATATGGCAGATTTTCCGTTAGCGGGGCTGAAGGTCCTCGACTTCACGCGTGTTGTGGCAGGCCCCTATGCCACCCGCATGCTGTCCGACCTTGGCGCGGATGTACTCAAGGTGGAGCCGCCGGAAGGCGATGTCACGCGCAAGCTCGGCAATCCGGGTGAAGGGGTCAGCGGCTATTATCTCCAGCAGAATATCGGCAAACGCAATATCTGTGTCGATCTGAAAGCGCCCGGTGCGCGCGAACTGATTCTGAAACTGGCAGCCGAAGCCGATATCGTCACCGAGAATTTCCGGCCCGGGATCATGGACAGGTTCGGCATCGGCTGGAACGATCTGGCCAGGGCCAATCCGCGGCTGATCATGCTGTCGATTTCGGGCTACGGCCAGACCGGACCCGATCGCAAAAAGGCTGCCTATGCTCCGGTGCTGCATGCCGAATCCGGACTGATCGCGCGGCAGGCAGAAATTGCCGAGGCGAAGCCCGTCGATATCCAGCTGGCCGTCGCCGACAGTTACAGTTCGCTTCACGGGATCATCGCGATATTGTCGGCGCTGCGCGTGCGCGACCAGACCGGCGAAGGCCAGCATATCGATCTGGCGATGATCAGCGTGCTGCACTCGGTCGACGACTATGCCTATTGGGCGCTCGACGATGACTGGCCGAAGCCCGAGGAAAACAGCATCTGGGATGCACCGGAAGGACGACGAATCCTGGTCACCGGCGACATGAAATGGATGTGGGTGATGTTCTCCACCCGCGACGGGCTGGCCGATCCGACGCCGGACGGAGCCGATATCGCAACCAAGGTACGGATGCGGCGCGAAGCAATGGAGCAGCACATGCTCGACCATGAAAGTTTCGACGCGCTCACCGCCACCCTCGACCGACTCAATCTCGCCTGGGGCGAGGTACAGCCCTTTGGCCCGGGAATCTATGACCAGCCCAGCGTCAAGGCGCTCGGCGTGGTTGTGGACGTGACCGATGATGCAGGCAATCCGCGCCGCACCATCCAGTCGCCCTACCGCTTTTCCCAATCGAAAAGCGGTATTGATGGCGACGCCAGAATCGCAAAGCGCGGCGAACATAATGTCGCCGCGCTTCGGGATTGGCTGGATATGGACGAGAACGAACTCAGCGCGCTTGCCGAAAGCAAGGCGCTGATTTCAGACTGACCTAGGCGTCGGCGTTGCGTGCCTGCCGGCGTTTGAACGATTTCGCGCCATTGTTCCAATGTTTCGGACCATCGCTCTTCGCGCCGGCTGCAGCAGCCGAGCCCGGACCGCCGCGTCCGGAGCCACCGCCACCGGGACGTCCCTTGCGGGCGCTATGCTTGTTCCGGGCTGGACCAGTGCGCGTAGGCGTGGCGCCATATTTCTTTGGCTTCTGGCCATAGATGCGCGAAGCCACTTCCTCGCGCGCCGGCTCGTCATAGCCTTCCGGCAATGGCACTACGTCAGGTTTGACGCCGGTCAGCTTGACCACATCGCGCAGGAATTGGCGCTCGTCCGGAGCCACCAGCGAATAGGATATGCCGCTTGCCCCTGCCCGTGCTGTCCGGCCGATCCGGTGGACATATTGCTCGGAGACATTGGGCATGTCGAAGTTGATTACATGGGTGATGCCGTCGACATCAATGCCGCGCGCCGCAATATCGGTGGCGACCAGAATATTGATCTTGCCCGCCTTGAAATCACCCAGGGCACGTTCGCGCTGGGGCTGGCTCTTGTTACCGTGGATCGCGGCAGAATGGATGCCAACGGCCATCAGGTTCTTCACGACCTTGTCGGCGCCATGTTTGGTCTGGGTAAAGACCAGCATATGGTCGGGATTTTCATTGTTGATGAAATCCTTGAGCAGGCGCTGCTTGTCGTCCTGGTTGATATAGGTGACCTTCTGGTCCACCCGCTCGGCGGTGGTCGATTGCGGCGCAACCGATACCTGGACGGGGTTGGTCAGGAACTGGTCGGCCAGCTGCGAGATCGTCTTTGGCATGGTTGCCGAGAAGAACAGGCTCTGCCGCTGTTTTGGCAACATCGGCACGATCTTCTTCAATGGCACGATAAAGCCGAGATCCAGCATCTGGTCAGCTTCGTCGAGCACCAGTATTTCGACCTTGGACAATGTCAGATACCGCTGGTCGATCAGGTCGAGCAAACGGCCCGGCGTTGCCACCAGGACGTCGACGCCCCGTTCGAGGATGCGCTTCTGCCGGTTGATCGGCACGCCGCCAAAGGCGGAGGTGACGAACAGGCCGAGGCCCTTGGAATAGCCGGTCATGCTGTCGGCGATCTGCCGGGCGAGTTCGCGGGTCGGCGCGAGTACCAGCATCCGGCATTCATAGCGGCCGGCCCGCCGTTTGTCGTTCAGCAGGTGATGAATCGACGGCAGCGAGAAAGCGGCGGTCTTGCCGGTGCCGGTTTGCGCGATGCCGAGAATGTCCTTCCCTTCCAGTGCCGGCGGGATCGCCTGCTGCTGGATTGGCGAAGGAGTGGTGTAGCCGCCTTCGGCCACGCGTTTTTGGATTGCTTCCGCGAGAGCGAAATCAGAAAATTTAGTCAAGATTAATACCTTAAAATAAGCAGCCAGTGAGCGCAGCACGAGATGGACTCGTGCGCGCGTTCGCCGTCGGTTAAGACGACCCGCGTGATCAGGCTGCCGGAAAGAAAAAAGCAATGAAGGCGATAGGTTCGAAATGATCTTGTCACCTCTCACGCAGAACTCTCGCCAGACGGTCAATCTATATGCCGCCTTTGCTGCGATGCAACATAGGTGGTTTTGGAATTATGTCAAGCATTACCGTATTACCGCAGTCGACCGGTTCGAACGCCCACCGAACCCGAATTTTAAAGATCGTCTTAGCCGGACCAATTTTTTTCGCGGCACTGCGGGATAGAAAAAGGGCGGCGACAGAATTCACTGTCGCCGCCAGGAAGGCCTGAACCAATTGGTTCGGGCCTGGGTCGCCTCTGGATTTGATGAGCGCTGCAGGCTACGGATCACAGGTTCATGGGGGAGTGACCGGGCTTTCGCATGTTCCGCACTGCGGCGCAGTTCTTGCCTTAGCAAGAACAGGGGTTGCACAAAATGTCGTTGTCAGGATCGCTGTCTTGATATTCCGGTTCATCGTCAGTCCTCCATATTCGGCAAGGACCGGTTTACCGAATGAGCGGGATATGCTGCGTGACCGGGATCACGGGCAAATCTGGATATAAATATTCCTCATCGGCAAGCGCTGATCATCCTTGGCACTTGATGCGGGGAGCAGACTGTCTAAAGTGCAGCTTTTGGCAGCTTCGCAAATCGCGAGCCGCTTATCCCTGCAGGACGGATGATATTATGCGCGACTTCTTGATTTCAACGCTCGCTCTCGCCGCAATGGCGTACGGCCCCGCCAACGCACAGGAAACAGGTTCGGGACAACCGGTGCTGGAAATTGGCGGCGGTGGCCGGCCGGTTGGAGAAGCCTGGTCGCGCAGTCCAGTCCATGCCCAGCATGGCATGGCGGCGACAGCCCATCCGCTGGCGAGCCAGATCGCCATCGATATCCTGAAGAAAGGCGGCACTGCGGTCGATGCCGCGATTGCCGCCAATGCAGCACTTGGCCTGATGGAGCCGACCGGCAACGGCATTGGCGGCGATCTGTTCGCGATTATCTGGGATCCGAAAACGCAGAAACTCTATGGCCTGAACGGATCGGGCAAAAGTCCGATGGGGACCAGCTACAAACAGTTCATCAAGCAGCTCAAGGGCAGCAAGACCATCCCGCCCTTTGGTCCAATGCCGGTGACCGTGCCCGGTACGGTCGATGCCTGGTTCGAAATGCACGACAGGTTCGGCAAGCTCAGCATGGCCGATATTCTTGCGCCGACCATTTACTACGCGAACGAGGGCCACCCGATTGCACCGGTGATCGGCTATTATCTGGCAAGCAATCTCAACCGGTTCGAACAAAGCCAGAAAATGATCGGGGAATTCGACAATGCCCGGGCCACCTATTTCAGGAACGGCGCACCCAAGGCCGGCGAGATTTTCAAGAATCCGGGCCTTGCCAATACGCTGAGCAAAATCGCCGAGGGCGGACGTGATGCCTTTTACAAGGGCGACATCGCCCGCACCATCGATACCTATTTCAAGCGGATCGGCGGCAATTTGCGCTACGAGGATTTCGCCGCGCATGACAGCAAATGGGTAGAGCCGGGCTGTGTGGTCTATCGCAACGGCTATGAACTGTGCGAACTGCCGCCCAACTCGCAGGGTTTTGCGGCGCTGCAGATGGCGAATATCCTGAAAAATGTCGATCTTGCCCAATGGCCGCGCGGCAGCGCCGAGGTGCTGCATTATATCACCGAAGCCAAGCGGCTGGCCTTCGAGGATGTCGCGCGCTTCTACGCCGACCCCGACGTCTCGCCTGCCCCGCTGGACTGGCTGCTCTCGGATGCCTACGGCAAGCAGCGTTTCGCCCTGATCGATCCGGCCAAGGCTTCACCCGAATTCGGGCCCGGCGAACCCAAGCTGGAAGGCGAAGGCGACACCACCTATCTCACCGTTGCCGACAAGGACGGCATGATGGTCTCGCTGATCCAGTCCAATTATCGCGGCATGGGCAGCGGGCTGGTCGCCGACGGCCTCGGCTTCATGTTCCAGGACCGCGGCGAGCTCTATTCGCTCGATCCCGCCCATCCCAATGCCTATGCTCCCGGCAAGCGCCCGTTCCAGACGATCATTCCTGCCTTCATGAAAAAGGACGGCAAGCCCTACATGTCGTTCGGCCTGATGGGCGGCGGCATGCAGCCGCAGGGCCATGTCCAGGTGATGATCAATCTGGTCGACTATGGTATGAACCTCCAGGAAGCCGGCGACGCCGCTCGCCTGAACCATGACGGCGGCCGTCAGCCGACCGATGATCTGGCGGGAAGCGGAGCCGATCTGCTGGGCATACTCAATGTCGAACCCGGCATACCCGCCGAAACGGTCGAGCGCCTCAAGACAATGGGCCACAAGGTTGAAGTGGTCGGCAATGGTGCGATGTTCGGTGGCTATCAGGCGATCACCCGCGATCCGGAAACCGGCGTCTACACCGGCGCAACCGAAATGCGCAAAGATGGACAGGCGATAGGATATTAAGGGTTCGCTGCGACCGGCTCAACCATCAACAGAAACTGGAAAAAGAAATGCGAACATTCGGCTTTATGATGTTGCTCCCGCTGCTCGCTCTGGCCGAGCCCGCTTTGGCACAAATGGAAAATTTCAAAGCTGGCCCGGTTTTCAAGGATTTCGGACCCACAGCGCCGGTCCAGACCGATGAACCCGTTGCAAAAGATGCGCAGTTCCGCGTTGCCTTTGATGTGTCCACGGCAGCAGAACCGGGAAAGATCAATCGCACGATCGAAAGCGCCGCCCGGTTCATCAACATGCACGTTGCCGCCGGGGTTCCGGAGGAAAATATCCGCCTCGCCGTCGTTGTCCATGGCGGTGCCGCGTTCGACCTGACGGATCCGCAGTTTTTCGCGGCGCACAAGGACGGCCGGGAAAATGCCAGCGCCAGCGCGATCGCGCAACTGCAGGACCATGGCGTGACATTCTACCTGTGCGGCCAGAGCGCCGCCGCCCATGGCATCGGCAATGCCGACCTCCTGCCTGGCGTGCAGATATCCCTCTCCGCCATGACCATTCATGCCTTGCTGCAACAGCAAGGCTATACGCTTAATCCCTTCTGATCGGAATGACAGCCACTGATGTTGAAGGTCGCGAGCTACAATATTCACAAAGGCATTGGGACCGACCGGCGGCGCAACCCCGGCCGGATCATAGACGTGCTCAACGAAATCGATGCCGATATCATCGCCCTGCAGGAAGCGGATCGCCGGTTCGGCGCAAGGGCGGCCGCGATCCCCGAAAAGCTGCTGGAAATGCACAGCGACTATTGCGCGATTCCCCTGGACGTGCAGACCGACTCGATGGGCTGGCACGGCAATGCCCTGCTGGTACGCAAGTCGGCAACGGTGGTGGCAAATGACATCATGCACATTCCCTGCCTGGAACCGCGCGGCGCGATCATGGGCCATTTCGAGATAGATGGACAGCAGCTGGCGGTGTTCGGCATGCATCTCGACCTGTCCGGCCTGTGGCGCAGGCGGCAGGCGGCGGCGATCGTGAAGCTCGCCCAGCAAAAGGAACTGGACGTCCCGGTTGTGCTGATGGGCGACCTCAACGAGTGGAGCGCAGCCGGCGGCTGCCTGAAGGATTTTTCCCGGGCTTTCGAGATGGTCGATTGCGGCCGCAGCTTCCATTCGCGCAGCCCGATTGCCACGCTCGACCGGATCATGCATTCTAGCGCGATCAACGCCCGCGCGGCCGGCGTCCACGACAGTCCCTCCGCCCGCAAGGCTTCGGATCACCTGCCGGTATGGGCCGAAATCACGGTCGATTGAAGTCCCCGACCCTGCCAATTTTCCTCACTACGTAACTCTACCTATATAGCCCCGCCCGTCCCGCTGGTAGCGCCGTTCCTACACAACGGGGAAGGACGTTATGGACAATTTACTGGTGAAGGCCGGGGGCTGGCTGCTGCTCGTGTTTTTGGCATTTCTGGCGATGGTCATGGCTGCCGATGGCGGATTTGCAGTGCACATGGCGATCATCATGGCGGCGGCCCTGATCGTGCTGTGGGTGACGATCAGCAAGGCCGACTATGCCGCCATCGGTCGCGGGATATTGAGAGCACCGGCCGATCCCGGAAAATATGACGACGATCCGATCCGCTGGGGCGTGATCGCGACCTTGTTCTGGGGCATGGCGGGTTTTGCAGTGGGTCTGTATATCGCCCTCCAGCTCGCCTTTCCCGTGCTCAATCTGGGGCTGGAATATACCACCTTCGGGCGCCTCCGCCCGCTGCACACATCGGCCGTTATTTTTGCTTTCGGAGGCAATGCGCTGATCGCGACAAGTTTCTATGTCGTCCAGCGCACTTGCAGGGCGAGGCT
>Ga0209346_1000460_pt1 | contig 35865 bp, 38 predicted proteins | sample AutmiccommunBRH9_FD_187381 | JGI IMG/M metagenome (GOLD analysis project Ga0209346, IMG submission 187381) | Deep subsurface microbial communities from Mt. Terri, Switzerland - Autotrophic microbial communities BRH/9 (SPAdes) (version 2) | ecosystem: Environmental > Aquatic > Deep subsurface >...
CAGAGCTGAAAAATGAGATGAGCCGAACTTGGAATGGAAATTAAATTTTATTTAATTCTAATACATTTTAAGGGAGGTCATCATTTATGTTAAAGACGATTAAAAACATTGTTAACTCTAACAAGAAGGCACAAGCTTCTTTTGGAGATGTAGGGGATTGGTATTAAGCCTTTTTAACATAATGTTATGCTATGCAATTAATATAATAGGAGTGTTTGTTGAGATGAGAACCAGTCTGAAGTTCTATTTAGGATTTATATATTTGCTGTTCCTTATAACACTTGCTATTTCTTGGGAATATTTTGATTCCAATCAATTATTAATTGCCCTTGGTTTTACTATCCTAATGTTTATATTTAATATAGATGTTGTTCGCGATATTCAGGCAAATATTGGCTATTTAATTGTGTTACCTTTTATAACTCCTGCGTTAATTTTTTTAGAACCTTTTTACTTAATTATACTAGTATTCATTTCTAGACTTCTAGTAAATCATCGGCAGATATGGTATAAAAAATTGTTTAATGCGACTAATGCGGCTATTGCTATATTTATTAGTTCTGCAATCTTTAATTATTTTTTTCCGGTTTTTGATACAAACACTTTATTTAATCCAATTTTCTTTATTTCAGAAATTTTATTAGCTTTCTTATACGTATTAATCAACAACGTATTTGTCTTTATAGCTATAACTTTAGATAAAGGTAAAGTGGATATTAACGCCTTTATAGGTTTAATGTCCTCAACTAAATCGGCTTTCTTAACGGTATTTCTAGGTCTTTTCAATACAGTTGCTTTCTATTTCACCAACTTTTTCGGTGTAGCGATTATCACATTTTTAGCTTATTTTGTTAAGCCTGCTTTACAGTATCGCCAGGTTGTTGATAATGAGCTGGCTGTCTATACTAGCTTTATACTCCATATTATTAGACAGATGGATCCGATCACTCACTCGCACTCCGAGCGAGTCAAGTTCTGGACGGTACTAATGGCTAAGAGGATGGGGCTTCCGCAAAACGAGATTCGGCAGCTATCGCAAGCAGCATCTTGGCATGATATCGGGAAGATTGAAGTTCCCTATAGTATCCTTAACAAAGCGGACAAGCTAACTCCTGAAGAGTATGAGATTATTAAGACTCATCCGGAGAAGGGCTATAACCTAGTTAAAGATCTGCACTTTTTTAATAAATTCCAACCGGTAATACGTTATCATCACGAACGCTTTGATGGGACAGGCTACCCTAGCAGGGTTTCTGGAAAAGAAATCCCTGTACACGCCAGAATTATGGCAATTACTGACGCCTTTGATGCGATGACAAGTGATCGATCATATCGTTCGGCAATGTCGATGAGTTCAGCTGTTGCCGAGCTGCGCAGGAATGCCGGAACCCAATTCGACCCGGATTTTGTGGATTTTTTTATTGATGCCTTAAAAGCGGAATATGGCGAGGATTTTGCTGGATTTAATCAGAAAATCATCGAGAATGTTAGCTGATAAAGAAGCTTAATAATTTTTTTTTTTGCCTCTTTTTATGATAAAATATTGTTTAAAATAATAATATAGAAAAAGGGGTAACAAGAATGAGTGATTGTCTATTTTGTAAAATTGTCGATGGCACGATTCTGGCAAAAAAAGTTTATGAGGATCAACATGTTATCGCTTTCCACGACATCAACCCTAAGGCGAAAGTGCATGTGCTTGTTATCCCCAAAAAACATCTTGAGACACTAATGGATGTGCAAGAAGAGGATTTACCTTTAATGGGCAAGATAACAAGTGTAATTCAGACAGTGGCAAAGGACTTGCAGATTGCTGATAGCGGCTTTAGAGTTATTAATAATTGCAAGGAAGATGGCGGTCAAGAGGTCTTTCATTTGCATTACCATCTGCTTGGCGGAGAGAAACTCAGCTTCTAAACTAACCCACTGTTTAAGCACTGTTTTAGCTGTTTTTTAGGAATGTTCTGGCAAAAGGTTGACACTCTTAAAATTTCTATAATATAATAAAATTTGTTAGACTTTACGGAGGGGTTCTTTTTTAAGAAGAAGAAGCTTTAGAGGTAAGGTCTCCTGCATGGTTTAATGTGGAGGGAGGGAAATTTGAATGTCAGAAATTCGCGTAAGAAAAAACGAATCATTAGATAGTGCACTTCGTCGATTTAAACGCAATATCTCAAAGGACGGCGTGTTAGCAGAGGTTAAAAAGCGCAAACACTATGAAAAGCCTAGTGTTAAGCGGAAGAAAAAATCTGAGGCTGCACGTAAACGGAAGTACTAGGGAGGGTTATTGATGTCATTATCAGAGCAAATTACTGTTGATATGAAGCAAGCGATGAGGGACAAAGACAAGTTTAAACTCTCTGTTATCCGTATGGTTCTTTCTGCGATCAAATATGCAGAAATCGAGAAGCGTACTGCATTATCTGATGAGCAAGTGCTTGACGTTCTGACTCGTGAAGTAAAGCAAAGACGCGATTCCCTCACTGAATTTGAAAAAGCAGGTCGCACAGACCTTGTAGAAACTGTGCAAGAAGAAATCAAAATCCTGATGGAGTATCTTCCTCAGCAGCTCACTGAACAGGAGCTTAAGGCTATTATTAATGAGGCAATAACTTCTGTAGGAGCAGTTGGCAAGGCAGATATGGGCAAGGTAATGAGTGCAGTGATGCCCAAGGTAAAAGGTCGGGCTGACGGCAAATTAATTAACCAGCTTGTCCAAGAGTTGTTGGCATAAAACCGCAAGTTAATGACGTTTAGCTATCTAAACGTCATTTTTTTGTGCACCCGGAATGACTCGGGGACAGGTTCCTTGTCTGGCAGACAAGCGAAACGTCCCCTTGTCTCTTTTTAGCTACTTGTGTAACCTTTATAATTAATAACCGTATTAATATACATACTAAATGATTAGGTGAATATTGCTAAATTCGTGAAGGAGGATGTATCGTGAAAAGGCTTGTAATTATCGGGATCACCTTGACTATATTGCTGTCCATTCAGCTTATACCAATGTTGACGCCCCAAACTGTTTTGGCTGCAGAAGATGATTTAGTCTATGTAATTCCTATAGAGCAGGCGATAGAAAGAGGACTGGAGCGTTTTTTAGAAAGGGCCTTTAATGAAGCAGAAGAGTCAGCTGCCGATTATATTGTTTTGGAAATTGACACACTTGGTGGGGAGATTGATGCGGCGCTGGGTATCGGGAAGCTTATTCAACGAGAGTATATCCCTGTCGTTGCCTATATTAAGGGAGAAGCCATCTCGGCGGGGGCATATATCGCCCTAAATGCCGATAAGATATATATGGAGCCTTCCAGCTATATTGGAGCTTCTGCTGTCAGAACAATTACAGGGGAGGAGGTAGACCCCAAAATAACCTCTGTGTGGTCTAGCCATATGGAAGGTGCCGCTTCACAGCACGGGAGAAATGCTGAGATTGCTAAAGCTATGGTAAATCCCAATATCGAAATACCGGGTCTTAGTGTGAAAGGCGAGTTGGTTACGTTATCTTCTGTCCAAGCTGTAAAATACGGAATTGCCGATGGGGTCATTAGTAATCAGAATGAGTTACTTAAGCTCTTAGGAGCCGAAAAGGCTGTTGTTGAAGAGGTACGCTTATCACCTGCTGAGCAAGTAGCTCGCTTTGTTACTAATCCATATGTAATACCTTTCTTGTTTATTATTGGATTAGCAGGCTTGGTAGTAGAATTGATGATACCGGGTTTTGGAATTCCAGGGCTAATCGGTATTTCCTCGTTCGGCTTATACTTTTTCGGTCATTATTTCGCCGGATTTGCCGGATGGGAGGCAATTATTTTTTTCTTGGCAGGATTTATTCTAATGGTTATCGAAGTATTTGTACCAGGGTTCGGAGTCTTTGGAATCATGGGAATAATTTCCTTCGTGTTTGGAATTGCTTCAGCGGCTTATCAAACGACCTATGGAATTGCCAGTCTTGTAATTGCTTTTGTGGTAAATATTATCTTGGTGATAATCTTAATCAAGTATTTTGGCTATCGAGGGGTGTGGAACCGCTTTATTTTAAAAGACGAGCAGAAGAAGGAATCCGGTTATGTCGCACATAATAAGGACCAAAAGCTTGTTGGCAAAAAAGGCAAAACCGCAACTAAATTAAGACCGGCAGGAATTGCGATTATTGAAGGAAAGCGCTATGATGTGGTTAGTGAGGGAGGCTTAATTCCCGCGAACCAAACTATTGTTGTAATCGGTCTTGAAGGCACCAGAATTGTTGTTGAAGAGGTGCGGGAGGATTAAAAAAAAATATATTTTTTATGGGAGGAATTATAATGGAAATTGAAGCTTTAATACCTTTATTAGTCTTTATTGCCCTAGGAATAATTGCGATTTCAGTATTTTTTACCTTTGTACCAATTATGCTCTGGATTTCTGCTATCGCTTCAGGTGTACGAGTAGGAATCTTTACTTTAGTTGGTATGAGATTGCGTCGAGTTATTCCGGCACGAATTGTTAATCCATTGATTAAAGCTCGCAAGGCGGGTTTGGAGTTGAGCACCAATCAACTGGAGAGCCATTTCTTAGCTGGAGGTAATGTTGATAGGGTGGTAAACGCCCTAATCGCTGCTGAAAGAGCGGACATTACTTTAGGCTTTGAACGAGCGGCGGCAATTGATTTAGCTGGTCGAGATGTTCTTGAGGCAGTACAAATGAGTGTAAATCCGAAGGTTATTGAGACACCGATAGTTGCCGCAGTTGCAAAGGATGGTATTGAGGTAAAGGCTCGAGCCAGAGTTACTGTTCGCGCCAATATTGATCGGCTGGTCGGCGGTGCCGGTGAGGAAACAATTATTGCTCGTGTAGGTGAGGGTATCGTTACAACAATCGGCTCGGCGACCTCGCACAAGGAAACTTTAGAAAATCCCGATACAATTTCCCATACGGTATTGCAAAAAGGCTTGGATGCTGGAACTGCTTTTGAAATTCTCTCAATTGATATTGCTGACGTAGATGTCGGCAAGAATATTGGTGCCCAATTGCAGACAGATCAAGCAGAGGCCGATAAGCAGATTGCGCAAGCCAAGGCTGAGGAAAGAAGAGCAATGGCGGTTGCGACTGAGCAAGAAATGAAGGCGAAGGTTCAAGAGATGAAAGCTAAGGTTGTAGAAGCTGAGGCTGAGGTTCCGTTGGCAATGGCTGATGCCTTGCGAAACGGCAAAATAGGTGTTATGGATTATCTGAATATGAAGAATATTAATGCTGATACTGATATGCGGGATTCTTTCAGCAAGCAAAACGATCCGAAAAACGATAGAAAAGAATAGGTGATTTGATGGAATGGTTAATTGGTTTAATCATCTTCAGCATTATTTCATCCTTGTTCAGTGGAAATAAACGTTCAGAGAAACGCGATCAAAACCAGCAGGTTTTTAAGAAGTCCCCAGCAGATTCAGGAGATTTTGGAACACCAAGGAAAAGAAGCGGCTTTCCTTATCTGGAAGAGGTTATGAAGGATTGGGATAGGCGACTAAACGGCTGGACTGAGGAGCAAATCCAGAAGGAGAGGGCTGAAAAGCTGGAACAAATTAGAATTGAGAAAAGACGGCGTGAGGCAAGCATATCTGAGGCTGAATTTATGAGGCACCGAGAAGCTTACACTCCTAAACAACCGGCAACTGCTCAGAAAAATCAAGCTATAGCGGTTGGTACACGAGAACTTGCCGTTTCTCAAAAGGCGAATTCTGATTCAACATTTTCGGAGGATTCTTCTGTCGTAGAGCTTCCTACAGGAAGGAAGATAGGTGGAGCTGTACAGGGGATGATGTGGGCGGAAATCTTTGGTCAGCCAAGAAGTAAAAATCCCCATCGAACTTTTTATCGCGGATAGGGTTTAAGTAATCAGGCAGTTGATATATTTAATATCAACTGCCTTTTTGCGTGACTTTTGTTTCTTCTGTTAATCATATTTTGTTGATAATTTGCATATGGCTGTATCAGGGGAGAATAGGGGGCGGTAAAGTGAAAAAGGTTAGGCAAAGATTTAAGAAAATGCTGGTGAATAAATTGGATTTGCCAAAGGATGTTATTTTGGACTTGCCGCGGATAACCACAATTGGTTTTTATCAGATATATATCGAAAATTATAAAAATGTTATTCAGTTTACTGATCAGTTTTTACATCTTAAGCTGGCTAAGCAACAATTAAAAATTTTTGGGGAGGATTTGGTTATCCGGGCTATTTTGCCTGATGAGATATTTATTGAAGGAGTAATTAGAGAAATACACTATCTAGATTAACTAAGGATATTTTAATAGGGAGGGTTATTATTTGAATATTAAAGGGATGTCTTGGTTTAAAGGGTATGTTCGCTGCATCTTGCGGGGGAAGTATAAAGAGCTGTTTTTAAATTTGGCGATAAAAGACGATATATCTATCTGGGATTTTAAAATGTTGAATAGTCAAGAGGCAGTTTTTTCGATAGCTATCAAGGATTTTTTTAAGCTCAAACCAATCCTTAGAAGAACATATACGAGAGCGCATGTGATCAAAAGATCAGGCTTCCCTTTTATCTTAGCAGGGCTGTCGCGAAGGAAGGGTTTGGGAATCGGCTTATTTTTTTTTATTATGCTAATTTATTTATTTTCCTCGATGATTTGGACAATCAATATTGAAGGGAATGAAAAAATCAAGGATGCTGAAATTTATGCGGCAATGGAGCAGTTGGGTATCCATAGGGGGATGTTCAAATTTCAACTAGACGATTTTGAGGAGATTCAGTATCAGATGTTAAACAGTTTGCATAATTCGGCATATATTGGTGTAAAGCTAAAAGGAACTTCTTTATATTTTACGGTTGTAGAGAAGGTTAGACCGGAAAAGGAACTTATTGAGGGTCCAATCAATCTCGTTGCTGGGAAGGATGCAGTAATCTCTTCAATTTTAGCCGAGAAGGGACTTCCACTGTTCAAGGTTAACGATCGAGTGAAAAAGGGAGATATTCTGATCTCCGGGATAATGGGTAATGAAGAGCATAATCAGTTGGTGACCGCTAAAGGAGTTGTGAAGGGTGTTGTCTGGTATGAGGCCGTGGCAACTGTGCCTTTGAAGCAGGAATGGCGAGAATATACAGGCAATTTTCTCGAACGCTATTATTTGGCAATTGGCAACAGGATGGTAAAGTATAAGGGATATGGGAAGATTCCCTATAGTAATTATCAGCTATCCAGCAGCTTGAAGAGGTTAAGTGTTTATCAACATGACTTGCCTGTGGGGTTGGTTGTTGAGCGGGTACTAGAGTATGAAGAAAAATCGCGTATTATTTCTGAAGCAGATGCCTACCAAATTGCTCTAGAACAGACAAAAAAAGATTTATTTAGTACAATAGGGAGTGACGGTGAAATTTTGAGTGAAAAAGTTTTGCATAGAAGCACTGAGCATGATAAAGTAACTATAAAGATCCTTTTTGAGGTTTTAGAGAATATAGCAGTACCACAACCTATAATTCAAGGAGAATGAGGACATTTGCATATAGACCTTTACGCCAGAGAGATTAAAATTGAGACACCGGAGATTAGGCTGGCACTTTTTGGACCTAATGACCGCTGGTTAAATATTATTCAAGATAACACAGCAGTACAAATTTTTTCGAGACGAGAGGATTTATTATTGCAAGGTGAAAGGGTAGATGTTGAGCAGCTTGTAAATCTTTTTGAGGTGTTACTAACCTTAATTAATAGAGGGTATCGATTATCTGAACGCGATATTTATTATGCTTTAGATTTGGCGAAGGATAATCTGACTAATGAGCTGTTAGAGCTTTATGATGAGAAAATAATAACAACATATAAGGGAAAGGATATCCGCGTTAAATCCCTTGGGCAAAGACACTATGTCTCGACCATCAAAAAGAAGGATATTGTTTTTGGTATTGGTCCTGCCGGGACGGGGAAAACATATTTAGCCGTTGTTATGGCAGTATCGGCTTTGAAGCTTGGAAAGGTAAAGAAGCTTATTTTGACGCGTCCGGCAGTGGAGGCTGGGGAGAATCTTGGTTTCTTGCCCGGCGATCTGCAGGAAAAAGTTGACCCTTATTTACGACCAATTTATGATGCTTTATATGATATACTAGGAGTAGAACAGGTTAATAAATTGTTGGAGCGAGGGATGATCGAAATCGCTCCTTTAGCGTATATGCGGGGAAGAACGCTTGACGACGCGTTTATTATTTTAGATGAGGCACAGAACACCACTCCTTTGCAAATGAAAATGTTTTTAACTCGCTTAGGTTTTGGCTCAAAAATGGTTATTACCGGGGATATTACGCAAATAGATTTGCCAATAAAAACAAAATCAGGTCTCCGTGAAGCCGAAAAGGTTCTCCAAAGCGTTGAAGAAATTGGTTTTATTTATTTGTCGGAGCATGATGTAGTTCGTCATCATTTGGTGCAAAAAATAATTACCGCCTATGAGAAGGAGTCTGCCAGTAATTAGTTGCAGTTTTTATTGTGAATAAATATATAAATAAATTGCCTTAAGTCAAAAGAGGGGCGAATTAACAATGGGGAAAAATAAAAATAGTAAGCGAAAATATACTAAGTTTTTAGAAAGCTGGTTTAACCATCCGTCGATTAGAATAGCTATGTACCTAGCTTTGGGTGCGATAATGTATCTTTTGTTAATGGGACAAGTTATTCCCGTAACCCATGAGTTGGCGGAGGGGCAAATCAGTCCGATCAAGCTGGAATCGCCAATTACTGTTGTTGATGAGTGGGCAACTAATAATTTGCGGGATGCGGCTGCTAATGCTGTGCCTGATCAATATACCCGGGAAGAGAAGATGGTTGTTGAACAGACCAAGTTGTTGGATGATTTTTTCAATTCATTAAATGTGATTGTTGCGCAGACGGAATTGACCCCTGAAGAGAAGGCGCAATTATTATCTTTAGATGCAGACCTGAGCTTCTTAACTGAAGAAACTAGAACGGCTCTTGCATCCCTAAGCCTTGACAAGATAAATAATCTTAAATTTATCTCTAGAACTACTCTGGATGCAATAATGAATGAGAACATTAAATTAGAGGATCTGGAAGCTTCATTTGCCAAGGTCGACGAAAGAGTTGAGAATAATCCATTTGATAATGAAAAGAAGATAAAAAATTTAGCTACAGAAATAACGAAAAGTTACATTAAACCCAATTATTTTAATAATTCCAACCAAACCTCTTTGTTGCGCGAGGAGGCCAGAAATAGTATAGAGCCAGTTCTGATCAAGAAGGACGAGCTGATTGTTAAAGAGGGTCAAACAATAGACAAGGCGATTTATGAAAAATTGAAAGCAGCCAGCCTATTAAAGGATACTTCGACGCTTTGGCCATATTTTGGGTTACTGTTGCTGGTTGGTTTACTATTGGTCTTACTTTTCTACAGTATCGAAAGAATGAAGCCTTCTGTGCACAAAGAGAACAAAGCGCTCTCGATGGTCTTAATAATTGTTCTCTTAACGCTGGTTGGAATCAGCATTATTGGCTTTATTGGTGAGAGCTCGGAAACTTTAACTATGGGTTATCTGGCTCCTGTAGCTTTTGGGGTAATGTTGATTACCTTGTTTGTTAGTATGAAGTTTGCAATATTAATCGCTGTTGTCTTTAGCATGTATGCCAGCATTGTTTTTAATACTGATTTAACGATGATCTTTGATTTTAGATATGGCTTTGTTCTGTTGATTGGCAGTACCGCCGGTGCGTTTGCGATCGGGCGTGTTAAGCAGCGTTCCTCTATTTTGAAAGCCGGATTAATTATTGCTTTGTTCAATGTTTTATCTATCTTGGTTATCCTGATGCTAACCAACCAGACATATACGTTAAAAAACAGTTTAGAATCGGTGAGTTTTGGACTAATTGGCGGACTATTTTCTGCAGTACTGACAATTGGCTTTATGCCGTTTTTCGAAACGGTATTTGGAATACTCTCACCAATTAATTTAATTGAGCTATCTAATCCTAATCATCCATTATTAAGAAAGCTGCTAATCGAGACACCGGGAACCTATCATCATAGTATTATTGTCGGTAATTTGGCGGAGTCGGCTGCAGAGGCCATTGGTGCTAATGGTTTACTGGCGCGGGTCGGGGCGTATTATCACGATTTGGGAAAAACCAAAAGACCGACGTTCTTTATTGAGAATCAGTTAAATAAGGAGAACCCACATGATAAGATAGCACCGAACTTAAGTAAGAATATTATTCTTGCTCATCCAAAGGATGGGGTAGAGATGCTGAGGGAGTATAAGCTTCCGTTGCCGATTCAAGAAATTGCTCTACAGCATCACGGTACTTCGTTGTTAAAATATTTTTATCATAAGGTAAATAAGGATAATGAGAATCCAGTACCGGAAAGTGAATATCGCTATCAAGGACCTAAGCCGCAAACTAAAGAAGCAGCAATAGTTTGTATTGCTGATAGCGTCGAGGCAGCAGTGCGGTCAATTCAGCGGCCAACTAATGAGCTTATCGAGACAACTGTTCGCAAGATTATTAAAGCAAAGCTTGATGACAACCAGTTTAATGAGTGCGATTTGACTTTAAAGGAGCTTGATATTGTAGCCAACTCGATGTTGGAATCCATGAAGGGGATCTTTCACTCGCGAATTGAGTATCCTGATGATAAGGAGCTAGAGGCTCTAAAAGGAGAGAAAACCAGTTAATGATTGAAGTGGAAATAATAAATGAACAAAATATTCATCCGATAACAGATAGTGACATAGAATTAATTGAGAAAGTTCTTAAGGAAGCAGCTAAGCTCGAGCAGCTAACTGCCGGAGAGGTAGTTGTTACACTTGTAGATGATCAAAGGATCCAGGAATTAAACCAGCATTATCGAGGTCTTGATCAACCAACGGATGTGCTTTCCTTTGCGATGAATGAACAGGGCGAGGATGACTTGGATATTATTTTTGCAGAGGATGATCAAGCGGTTGTCCCGAATATGTTAGGTGATATTGTTATTTCAATTCCAAGAGCTGTAGAACAGGCCGAAGAGTATGGGCACTCCTTCGCTAGGGAATTAGGCTTTTTGACGGTCCATGGTTTCTTGCATTTATTAGGCTATGACCACTACTCTCCCGAGGAAGAAAGTTTGATGCTGGGCAAGCAGGAGGAGACGCTGATCCAATTAAATATTTTAAGGTGATGATAAGTGTGCCGATAAAAAAGCTGATTAAAGGGTTTTATTACGCCAGCGATGGTATTACTTATGCGCTCTGGGCGGAACGAAATATGAAAATTCATTTTTTCATATCCATAGTCTCTTTATTTTTGGGGCTGTGGCTGCATTTGCAACCCCAAGATGCCGTTGTTATTTTGCTAAGTATCGGGCTTGTCTTAGCAGCTGAGTTAATTAATACTTCGCTGGAGAAGGTGGTCGACTTAGTAACCACAGAGTCGCACCCCTTTGCGAAAATAGCTAAGGATACTGCTGCCGGGAGCGTTTTGATCCTGGTTTTTGTGGTGATAGCAGTTGGCATAGTAACCTTTTTTCCCTATTTCCAATTGGTTCAGGAGGAGTGGAGTATTATAAATGTACATCCACCTTCTTTTTTTGCGTTAGCTGGAGTTCTTCAGCTAATGCTTACATATCTAACTAAAGCCTGTTACTATCAAAAAAACAAACAGAATGCTCCGCATGTTTTATTAGGAATCTTGATTTTTTTCTATGCTTTATTATTATTGCATCACTTGATCTTTTCATATCTTCTACTTTTGGGAATACTAATCCTGATTAGCTATTTGCTGAAGAAAAAGCGTTTTTCTTTGATAGGATTAGTTTATAACTGGGGAATCTCTTTTGTAGGCTTTTTTCTGGTATATTTTCTGTTATATTAAGAATATAACCTTCATTAGAAGGGAGATTTGTTAGACAGATGTTAAAACATATTCGCTCACATTTAATAATGGGGCTTGTTGTATTGCTACCAACGATCTTAACGTTGTATGTATTAGGGCTGTTATTCACGACGATTGATCGGATTCTCGGAGGAATTATCAGCAATATTCTAGTTATCCTGCGTTTGATTCCTCGATTCCCGATCGAGTTGCCTTTAATTGGCTTGGTTTTTGAGGATCGAATACCGGGCATTGGGTTTGTTGTGGCGATTTTTCTCTTGATATTTGTCGGCTATACGACAAAAAGCTTTATTGGTAAACAGATGATTAAGCTGACGGAGCTATTTTTTTATCGAATCCCAATTGCTAGGAGTATTTATTCTACCGTACAGCAAATTACCAGTGCTTTTACTCAGGATAAGACCTCCTTTAAGCGGGTGGTTTTAGTGGAATACCCACGAAAGGGTTTATATACTATGGGCTTTTTAACTGGGGAGAGCCAGTTTGCTAATACAAGTATTACTGATTTGATCAATGTTTTTTTGCCGACGACACCTAATCCGACCTCGGGATGGCTGGCGCTTGTTCCGGCTAGAGATGTAACTTTCTTAGAAATGTCTGTCGAGGATGGTTTGAAGTATATTATCTCAGGCGGTGTAGTAAATCCTCAAGAGATTATTGAGACCAGCGGCAATGGCGAAAAGTCCGGAGAAGAAGAGAGTAAAGAGCAAGAGCAGTGAATGAGGGTGCTGAAACAAACGATAAAGAGTTGACAATGAAATGAATTGAAATGATGATTATTAATTTTACACTTGGGAGGATTACATAATGAAGATGGACAAGCAAGAACTGATAAACTTAGCGATCGATGCCCGCAAGGGGGCTTATGTACCGTATTCCAACTTTCCGGTGGGAGCGGCTATATTAACTAAGGACGGAAAGCTCTATAAAGGGGCGAATATCGAAAATGCTTCTTACGGACTGACAAATTGTGCTGAACGGACGGCTATTTTTAAGGCTGTGTCAGAGGGTGAGAAGGACTTTGAAGCGATCTCAATTGTAGCGGATACTGCGGGACCGGTATCTCCATGCGGAGCATGTCGTCAAGTGATGGTGGAGTTTTTTGCTCCTGATGCAAAGGTTTATCTAGCCAATTTAAGCGGTGATGTTACGGAAACTACCGTTGAAGAATTGCTTCCGGGAGCTTTTCGGCAGGGGGATTTACATGAATCAGAAAAATAGTAAATCGGGCTTTGCGGCGATTATTGGTCGTCCGAATGTGGGAAAATCCACCCTGCTAAATCAGGTAATGGGTCAGAAGATTGCGATCATGTCAGATAAGCCGCAAACCACACGTAATAAGATTCGGGCTGTTTTTACTGAGGAGCGGGGTCAGATAATTTTTATTGATACACCTGGAATTCATAAACCGAAGTCGAAGCTAGGCAGCTATATGATGAATGCGACGCTTACCAGCCTTCAAGAGGTTGACTTATTGTTATATCTAATTGACGTAACTGAAAGCTTTGGACCGGGTGAAAGGTTTATTATTGAACAATTAAATAACGTCAAGAGGACTCCGGTATTTTTAATTTTAAACAAAATTGACAAGCTGGAAAAAGCTCAGCTTTTGGCAATTATTGATCAATACCGGACGCTTTTTGACTTTACAGAGATTATTCCTATTTCTGCACTAAAAGGCGAAAATATTCAGGAGCTTCTGAAAGCAATCTTTAAACAGCTCCCTGAGGGTCCTTATTTGTACCCGCCTGATCAGATTGTTGAACATCCGGAACGCTTTGTTGTCGCGGAATTAATTCGCGAAAAAATCCTCCACTTGACTAGAGAAGAGGTTCCTCACTCGATTGCTGTGGTTATTGAGAATATGCGCCCGGGTGACGAGAATCCTGACACACTGCTAATTCAGGCAGTTATCTACGTAGAGCGCTCCTCACAAAAGGGGATTATTATCGGGAAAAACGGGAGTATGCTTAAAGAGGTCGGTAGGCTAGCACGAAGAGACATCGAGCGGCTTTTAGGCTCTAAATCTTTTATTGAGCTTTGGGTTAAGGTTAAAGAGGATTGGCGAAACCGCGATCACCTGCTTAAAGATTTTGGTTACTTTAACGAAGAAGATTAAAACAAGACACAGGGACGGTAAACAAGGGCGTTTCCGTTGAGAGACAAGGGGAGACAAGGGGACGTTTCGCTTGTCTTCTCAAAAAAAGACAACGGAAACGTCCCTCCGTCTCTCTCTGTCCCTTGTCTCCACAAGTCATTTTGCCAACGGCTTACCTGAAATTTTTTCCTTGGATAGAAAAGCTTCGAATCGCTTACTCTATAATAGAGAGGTGATATTGATGAGAGACTTTTCATGGAAATATTTTTGCAACACTGGAGAAATAGATGCCTATTTGTTGTTTAAGGAGTATGAAAACTTAACAGAGCAAACAGAAAATAACGATGAGGTTTTTGAGGAATAATGATATATTGAAGTTAATAATATTTTTCGTTATTAACTGGAGTGCTGCAGAATGATAATTAAAACCGAGGGAATTGTGATTAGAGCTTTAGATTACGGTGAAGGGAGTAAAATTATTACTCTCTACACCAGAGATTACGGCAAAATCAGCCTTATGGCTAAGGGAGCAAAAAAACCTAAAAGTCGTTTTCACGGGATAACACAGCTATTCAGCTATGGGGTATATATTTTCTATATGACTTCCCAGATGGGGACTCTAAATCAGGGAGATCTGCAGCTCTATTTTACTGATATATACCGAGATATCGAAAAAACCGCTTATGCGGCTTATCTTGTAGAGCTTGTCGATAAGCTAACTGAGCCCAAGGAGAAAAATAGCTTTTTGTTTGAACAGCTGTTGGCTGGTCTTGAGCAAATAAATAGCGGCAAAGATCCAGAGGTAATTGCGAGGCTTTTTGAAATGAAAATCCTGCATGTGTCCGGTTATAAACCACATATTCAAAGTTGTTCGATCTGTGGCAATCAGGAGCAATTAACAGGCTTTAGTGTTTCGCACGGGGGGTTAATCTGTAACCGACATGAGCAGACTAAGAGCATTATCTTACAAGCCGGAACTGTTAAATTGCTAAAAATCTTTGAATATCTTGAGTTACGCCGTTTAGGCAATATTGAAGTCAAGGACTCTACAAAGTCCCAGCTAGATGCTGTTATGCAAGCTTTTTTTGAGGAGTATGTCGGCATAAAGTGCAAATCTAAAGGCTTTATTGAGCAATTAAAAAAATTCTAGGGGGGCCGGGATCATCTTGGAAAAGAAGAAAGAAGAAATTCTCATCGAGCTAATTCAGCACCAAATTCCGATCAGTAAAGAGTTAGCCCGTAACTTCCTATATCAGCACCAGTATAATTTAACTGCTGCACTCTATGAAGCAAGAGAGATGTTTAAGAAAAGCGATAGGCTGATCGAGGAAGTTATAACGGTTAAAGGAAAACAGCTAAAAAGAGTTCTGAAAGAGCTGATTAGAAAAAGCAATCTAGTCCACCTAACTATTACAAAAAACGAGAAGGTTTTGCTCTCGATTCCTGCTACATTTTCGATGCTGGCTGTCTATTTGTACCCACTGCTAACCACCTTAACAGCGGTCTATTTTATAAATAAAGAGTATACTATAAAGATTCTCAAGGTTTCTTGAAGGTTAGTCGCTGATGAGAATACATATTTTTATATCACCAGAGACGTGAGAACGTTTCGCCTAACTTCTTCGAAAAAGACAGGCGAAACGTCCCTGCGTCTCTTTTTTTGAAAAAGACAAACGAAACGTCCCTGTTCGCCTGTGTCTCCTTTTTGAAGTTTGTCGCATTATCTGTTCTTTTTATGTATAATAAATCTAAGAAATATCAGGAAAAAAATTATTGCATACCTCACTATTTAGATATATGATATACTAAATAGTGTTTAGTATGACACATTGTTTCAAGGCGGTGAAAACCATAGAACTATCAAAAAGACAAGAACAGATAATCGTAATCGTCAAAGAGGAAGGACCAATAACCGGAGAAAAAATTGCCGAGCATTTGAACCTAACTAGAGCTACCCTTAGACCTGATTTGGCGATTCTTACCATGTCGGGCTTCCTCGATGCGCGCCCTAAGGTGGGCTATTTTTATACCGGAAAAAAAGGTAATCAATTGATCGGTGAAGCCTTGGCCAAGATGCTCGTCAAGGATTATAAGGCTCGACCCATAGTAATTAAAGAGGATTCCTCTGTTTATGATGCAATTGTTACAATGTTTCTGGAGGATGTCGGCACCCTAGTAGTAATTAAGAGTAACAATTCATTAGCAGGGGTTGTATCCCGTAAGGATTTGCTGAAAGCCGCTATCGGCAAACAAAATTTGCAAGAGATTCCAGTCTCAATAATTATGACTAGAATGCCTAATATTATTACTTGTCAAATGGAAGAGTCTTTATTGGAGGCTGCGAATAGGCTGATTAATAATCAAATAGATTTTCTTCCGGTGGTTCGCAAACTGGAAAATAAAGAACTTGAGGTTATTGGCAGAGTAACGAAAACGACAATTACCAAGGCGTTTGTCGAGCTCGGAATAGATAAAGACATTTAGGTTCTGGAAGTGAGAAGTAAGAGTTGGGCTCGTTGGGAAGAGAATCGACGAAGTAGAAATATATTAATAAGGAGTACCCTACGGGTACAACGATCATATTTCAGCAATGAAGAGAATCGACGAAGTAGAAATATATTAATAAGGAGTACCCTACGGGTACAACGATCATATTTCAGCAATGAAGAGAATCGACGAAGTAGAAATATATTAATAAGGAGTGAACTGTCATAGTTAACCACATAGAAAAACCGATAATATATGTTATTTCCGACTCGATTGGAGAAACAGCAGAATATGTTGTTAAAGCTGCAGCTAGTCAATTTAATGGAGGTACTGCAGAAATAAGACGCATTTCCTATGTAGACGATAAGGAGTCGATTGAAGAGATCGTAATTTCTGCAAAAGAGGTAAAAGGAATGATCGCATATACTATTGTAATAGATGAGTTGAAGCAGTACTTAGATCTGAAAGCGACCGAGGCGGGAGTTAAGCTTGTAGATATCATGGGACCGATGATGAAGGCTTTGCAAGAAATGTATCAGGTTCCGCCAAAAATGAAACCAGGTTTGGTTAGACAGTTGGATGAGGAATACTTCCGGAAGGTTGAAGCGATCGAATTCGCGGTAAAGTATGACGATGGCAGGGATCCACGAGGAATATTAAAGGCTGACGTAGTCTTAATTGGTGTGTCAAGAACCTCTAAGACTCCTTTGTCAATGTATTTGGCGCATAAAAGAGTTCGAGTCGCCAATGTGCCTTTAGTTCCTGAGGTCGAGCCGTCAGATGAGCTTTTTCAAATACCAAACAAGAAAATTATTGGCTTAAAAATTAATCCAGAAAAACTAAACGGTATTAGAACTGAGCGTCTTAAGGCACTAGGGTTAACGGCACAAGCTAACTACGCTAATTATGAGCGAATACTTGAAGAGCTGGAGTACTCGGAAACAATTATGAAAAAGGTCGGCTGCCCTGTTATTGACGTTTCTAATAAGGCAATTGAGGAGACTGCGAATATTATTTTAGAGATGATTCGTAAAGGTGGGGTAAAATAATGTCAGAAAAATATGTTTACCTGTTTGAAGAAGGAACTAAGGAGATGAAGGAGCTGCTTGGGGGTAAGGGTGCTAATTTGGCAGAGATGACTAAGGTTGGCCTGCCTGTCCCTAAAGGCTTTACAATATCTACAAAAGCCTGTACTGATTACTATGCTAATGGTAAAGTCGTAACCTCACAAATGCAGGAACAAATAGATTCTGCTTTAAAAAAGCTTGAGGATGCCACAGGTAAATGTTTAGGAGACAATAACAACCCCTTGCTAATCTCGGTTAGATCCGGTTCGGTTTTTTCGATGCCTGGGATGATGGATACTGTACTTAATCTTGGTCTAAATGATCAGACTGTCGAGGTACTGGCTGGGCTCACTCAAAACCCGCGTTTTGCTTATGACAGCTATCGCCGGTTCATCCAGATGTTCTCCGATGTTGTCTTAGGGATTGAGCATTATAACTTTGAACAGGTGATTGAAGAGGTTAAATCAAAAAAATCTGTAACTGATGATACTCAGCTTAATGGCGAGGATTGGAAAAGCGTTGTAGCTGAATATAAAAAAATTGTTCAAACTAAGTTGAAAAAGCCCTTCCCACAAGATCCCAAGCAACAATTACAGATGGCAATTATGGCTGTATTTGAATCTTGGAATAACCAAAGGGCGATTGTCTATCGCCGGATCAATAAGATTCCTGATGAGCTGGGAACGGCTGTTAATATTCAAATGATGGTTTTCGGCAATCTGGGTGAGGATTCGGGGACTGGAGTGGCTTTTACGAGAAATCCTTCTACAGGAGAGGCTAAGCTCTATGGGGAGTTTCTAATGAATGCTCAAGGCGAGGATGTTGTAGCCGGTATCCGAACTCCGAAGTCGATTAGCTCGTTACAAGAAATCAATCCGGGAATTTACCAACAGTTTGCGGGGATCGCTGAACAGTTGGAACAGCACTATCGTGATATGCAGGATATTGAGTTTACGATCGAAAGAGGAGCTCTCTATCTGCTGCAAACAAGGAATGGAAAGAGAACGGCGCAGGCCTCAGTAAAGATCGCTGTTTCTCTTGTCAAAGAAGGAATTATCGATAAAGAAGCAGCTTTAATGCGTGTTGACCCGGAAGCCTTAGATCAGCTGTTGCATCCCCGAATTGATCCAGCAAAAAAGCTGGCAATTATCGCCAAAGGGCTTCCATCATCGCCTGGTGCCGCGACCGGAAAAATTGTCTTTAGTGCTGACGATGCTGAGAAGATGGGGCAGCAGGGTGAAAAAGTTATTCTAGTTCGTCCGGAGACTACACCAGAGGATATTCATGGAATGGTTGCCGCTGCAGGAATATTAACAAGTAGAGGCGGAATGACCAGCCATGCGGCAGTAGTAGCTCGGGGAATGGGCAAGCCCTGTATCACAGGCTGCGAAGCGTTAAAAATTGATTTAAAAAGAAAAGAGATCCAGTTATCCGGCGGGCAAATTTTAAAGGAACTGGATATTATCTCGATAGACGGCAGTACAGGCAATGTCTTGCTTGGTGAGGTACTACTTATTGATCCCGAGCTCTCGGCAGAGTTTCTTGAGCTTTTATCTTGGGCGGATCAGATTAAGAAACTTGGAGTACTGGCTAATGCCGATAATCCGGAAGACGCAGAAAAAGCGCGGGAATTCGGAGCAACCGGCATTGGACTATGTCGGACAGAACATATGTTTATGGCCGCTGATCGGATACCTATCGTTCAAGAGATGATTCTGGCTGAAGATATTGAGGAGAGACAAACAGCTTTGGCAAAGCTTTTGCCGATGCAGCAAAGCGATTTTTTAGGAATCCTGAAAGCCATGGCAGGTTTTCCGGTAACGATTCGGTTATTAGATCCTCCTTTGCATGAGTTTTTGCCAAATATTGAGGAATTATTAGTTGATATTACTAAGATGAGATACGAGGGTGCTAATCTAGGCGAGATTCGTCAAAAGGAAGACCTTTTAAGGAAGGTTCGCAATCTCTCAGAGTTTAATCCAATGCTCGGACATCGGGGTTGTCGCTTAGGAATCACCTTTCCAGAGATCTATGCTATGCAGGCAGAGGCGATTTTTATGGCAACAATTGAATTGCAACGGCAGGGAATAACAGCAGCACCGGAAATCATGATTCCCTTAGTCGGTCATCTTAACGAATTAAAGCTAATGAGGGAACTGGTTGACCAAACAGCCAAAAGGGTTAAGCAAGAGACTCAGGAGGATTTCAGCTATTCTGTTGGCACAATGATTGAGGTACCAAGGGCAGCGTTGACGGCTGATAAAATTGCTGAGCAGGCAGACTTTTTTTCTTTCGGCACTAATGACTTGACACAGACCACCTTTGGATATAGCCGAGATGATGCAGAAGGCAAATTCCTGCACTATTATGTAGATCATAAGATTTTACCGGAAAATCCCTTTATCGCCATTGATCAAGAGGGTGTGGGTAGGCTGATTGAGCTTGGTGTAAAGTTGGGAAGGGAGAAAAAGCCACATTTGAAGATCGGCATTTGTGGAGAGCATGGCGGAGAAAAAAGCTCGATTGAGTTCTGCTACCGCACGGGCTTCAATTATGTTAGCTGTTCACCTTATAGAGTTCCGATAGCTAGATTGGCAGCTGCCCAGGCGGCTGTTATCAACAAAGACCAATCGAAGTAGGCTTGATATAGTTAATGACTTATGGTACTATTTTAAGAGAAAATTTTATATTTAAAGTTTTATAGGGTTCCGCAGTTTTTGAAAAAACTGGTCTGGACCGAGATAAAACGCACAGTTTATCTGTGTACACGGAAGGATAAAAGCCTGGGAGATATTAAGCATATCTTCCGGGCTTTATTATTTTTGATGATTATGCGATGAAAGCGAGGGAATATCTAATGTTTAGAGAAATGAGAAGAGATAAGCAATTATTATCAATGGAAGACACAGTAGCTGTAATGGACAGATGCACAAATGGTGTTCTGGCGTGCTTAGGTGATGAAGATTATCCTTACGCAGTTCCACTTAGCTATGTCTATTTCAATGACAAAATCTATTTTCATTCAGCAAAAGCTGGCCATAAAATCGATGCTATTACGAAGAACCCTAAGGTATCTTTTTCAGTAATAGATGAAGATACGATAGTAAGTGAAAAATATACAACTTATTTCCGTAGCGTTATTGCTTTTGGTAAAGCAAGAATTGTAGAAGGTGATGAACGGATAGAAGCTTTTGAGGCTTTAGTAGAAAAGTATTCAGGAGATCAACCTGAAGAAGCCAAACATCAGGAAATAAGCGGATGTACGCAAGCTTATATTATTGCAATTGACGTCGAGCACATAACTGGCAAGGAAGCCATTGAATACGTCAACGCAAAAAGATAATTACCAGATCCTTTAATTATAAAGTGGTGAAGAATATGAAATGGTTATTGTTAGTCATAGCAGGACTTCTTGAAATGTGCTGGGCTGTAGGATTAAAATATTCGCAAGGTTTCACAAAACTTATGCCGAGTATCTTTACTATAGTAGGGATGATATCGAGTTTTTATTTTTTATCGCTGGCATTAAGAAGTCTTCCATTAGGAACAGCTTACGCTATCTGGACAGGCATCGGTACAGTTGGGACTATGATATTAGGAATATTTCTGTTCAAAGAACCTGTTGACATGATAAGGCTTATCTTTATTGGATTTATAGTTATAGGAATTATAGGCTTGAAACTTGTAGATTTAGGAAAAACTTTGGATTAGAATTATAATTGTTTTTTACAGTACAAATATGTATTAAAGATATGAGGGGATGGAAAAGAGGATGTTGAAGGAAAAACTAGTACTGAAAGCGTCTAATGGGATATATGCGGTTTGTAGATTTGATAGTAGTCAACCAATACCTGATTGGGCTAAAGATAGCGAATTTTATTCAATAACAAGAACCTTTGAGGAACTGTCAATTGTATGTTCTCAAGAAAGCATTTCGGATGACGTGAAATGTGAAAAGGATTGGAGGATGCTAAAAGTTGAAGGCCCATTAGATTTTTCATTGATTGGAATTCTTTCTTCGATTAGTACAGTATTAGCACACAGTAAAATAAGTATATTCGTAATTTCCACCTTTAATACTGACTATATCCTTGTAAAGAATAAAGACTTTGACAATGCAATAAGTGCGTTGAGTTATGAAGGATATGAAATCATAGCATAGTGGCACAGTATAAGCAACTTATTTGTGCTTGAAAGATTATTTATCGATAAAATAGTCATATTGAGATACAATATGACTATAAAAGAATGTTTGGAATAGGAGTGATTTCATGGAGAAAGTAATCCGGCCGTCAGCGGATTTAAGAAATCATTACAGGAAAATATCTAAGCAGTGCAAAGAAACAAGGGAAGCTGTTATTATTACAGTAAATGGGCGTGGTGACACAGCAGTTCTTGGACTGCAGGATTACTATCAGTTGAAATCTGAATTGGAGCTTTTGAAAACGTTGGCAGAAGCGGAAGACGATGTGAAATCCAACCGAGTGGCGCCGATGCAGGATACATTTGACGAACTTCGTGCATCTTTATTGAAGAATACCGCAATTTAATATAGGAAATGCTTGCATGGATTAGAATTAACAGAAGATGTAAATTTAACAGCTTTATATTAACATTGGAAAGTCATCCACTCAGGATGATTTTCTCTTTTGTATCCTACTCTTAGTCATAAAAGGAGAATTTCCTACCTCTCGCATCTATTTCGACACTTTGTCAAACAATGTCGAGAAGGAATTTAATTATTAATGGAGAATATACATTTATGGATATGGTTATGAATAGAAGAATAGTAGTAGACGCCGATTCTTGTCCTGTTAAGGAGGAGATAATGCTTGTAGGAAGGGAGCAAAGTGTTCCGGTATTTATCGTAGCTTCATTTGCTCATTATATGCCGCAAACAACAGGTGCGACCTATTTATTTGTAGATAGCAGCAGCCAATCTGTGGATATTCGCATTGCCAACTTTGTTACAACGGGCGATGTGGTAATTACAGGGGATTATGGTTTGGCTTCGCTGGTTTTAAGACCGGGAGTAAGAGTTTTATCAAATAGGGGGGTAGAATATACTCTCGAGAATATAGATAGACTGCTACAGGAGCGCCATCTTTCAGCAAAAATAAGGCGTGGTGGAGGCAAGACGAAAGGTCCAAAAGCTATTACTGCAGTTGAAAAGGCGAAATTTGTCGAATCTTTGCGAAAAATTTTAGTTTCTAAGCAGGAGATTTAAAAACTATGGAGAATCTAAAGTAAGGGAATTGCAGGTGTAAATAAATATGCCGCTAAATCTAATTTCAGAGGAAATACTAGAGGCTATCCGAAATCATTACGATATTGTTGATGTAATTGGGCAGCATGTTGCATTAAGGAAGAGCGGGCGAAATTATACTGGCTTATGCCCTTTTCATTCGGAAAAAACTCCTTCTTTTTCGGTATCACAGGATAAGCAATTTTATCATTGCTTTGGTTGTGGTGTTGGTGGGGATGTAATCAAATTCGTAATGGATTTTGAGAGTCTGGATTTTAAAGAAGCAGTATTGCAATTAGCAAACGGAGCCGGATTAAATGTTCCAACTGATAATCAGCTCCCCCTTGACCCTAATGAGCGTCTTAAGAACTCAATACTTCAAGCCTACGAATTAACTAATAAATTATACCAATATTTATTGTTAGAAACAGAGCAGGGTAAAGAGGCATTAAATTATTTGCAAAAAAGAGGATTTTCGAGAGCGCTTATTGAAACATTTAATATTGGCTTTTCTCCAAAGGGGTGGGATAACCTAAAGAGTTTTTTAGTAAAAAGAGGTTTCAGTTTAGAACTGTTAGAACAGGCAGGGTTAATAGGAAAATCTGACGAAGGCAGGACTTTTGACAGCTTTCGAAACCGGATAATGTTTCCTATTGCTGATGCTCAGGGTCGAGTAGTAGCTTTTGGTGGCAGGGTATTGGATGATAGCTTGCCGAAGTATCTAAACAGTCCTGAATCACTCATTTTTAACAAGAGTAGGACTTTATACAATTTACATCTGGCTAAGAAAGAAATTCGGAAGAAAAGACAAGCTATATTATTTGAAGGTTATGTCGATACTATTTCTGTCTGGAGGGCTGGTGTTCATAATGGTATAGCAACTCTTGGCACATCTTTAACTGAGGAGCAAGCAAAGCTTCTTAGACGTTATACTGAAGAGGTTAGTATTTGTTATGATGCTGATCTTGCAGGTCAAAAGGCTACCTACAAGGCTATTCAAACATTACAGCAGGCTGGTTGTAAAGTAAAGGTACTCCAATTGCCACCAGGTCAGGATCCTGATGATTTTATCTCTGAGCGGGGAGTTGAAGCCTTTACCAAAGAGGTCTTACCTTCATATATTACAGCAACAGCATTTAAGCTTCAATTTTTGCGAAAAGATTTTAGTTTAAATGACGAGTCTGAGAGAATAAAATATATAACCAAGGCATTAGAGATTATTGCCGATCTAGATCAGGCAATTGAACGAGAAACCTATTTAAAAGGTTTAGCAGAAGAATTTCAATTGTCTTTACAGTCCCTGAAAAATGATCTGAAGAATATTTATTTCGCCAAGCGGAAAAAAAAGGAGCGAGACAGGGATAATCTTACATTCAAGTGGAATAATAATATAAATAATGGCAATCTTATGGGAAGAACCAAAACTCTGTATCCGGCCTACCATAATGCTGAAAAACAGCTTATTTGTTTAATGCTTCGAGATAGGGAAATAGCTGAGAAGGTGGGTGTGGAAATCGGTAGTGATTTTCATGTAGAGGATTTTGCAGTATTAGCTGCCTATTTGTACGCTTATTACGGTAAGGGCTATGAACCGGATATTAATCGCTTTACTTCAATGCTTGAAGATCAAAAATATAGTCAATTAGCCACTAAGTTAGCGATGTTGGATATTAATGAAGAGGTTTCCGCAAATGAGCTTAATGATTATATTCAACAGGTAAAGAGATATAACTTAGACTTAGAGATTAAAAAAAAGAGAGAAGAGCAGTTAATGGCAGTGCGTAACCAAGATTTGGCTAAGTCAGTTGAGCTGGGACAGCAGATAATTCAGTTGCGCAACCAACTAAGACGGGGGAAAAAGTAATTTGGATTTGAGGGAAGGAGGGTATATTATTATGGCTGACGAAAATAATCAAAATGTGGAACCAGAGTTGACTCTAGAACAAGTTAAGGAACAAATGATTGAAAAAGGCAAAAAACGCGGTTCAATTTCATATAAAGAGCTGATGGAAAAGCTTTCTGTTTTTGATCAGGACCCTGACCAAATCGACGAGTTCTTTGAATATCTTAATGACCAAGGTGTCGAAATGTTTAATGATTCTGAGGATGACCATGATAGCCCAATTTTGTTAGAAGATGATAAGGAACCAAGTGAATTAGAAGAAGATTTTAGTTTTGACGATTTATCGATTCCCGGCATCAAAATCAATGACCCGGTAAGGATGTATTTAAAAGAAATAGGCAGGGTCCCATTATTATCAGCCGACGAAGAGATTGAACTGGCAAAACGGATTGAGAAGCATGACGAAGAAGCTAAGAGACGTTTGGCTGAGGCCAACTTGAGATTAGTTGTCAGTATTGCCAAGCGCTATGTTGGCAGAGGCATGTTGTTCTTGGATCTGATCCAAGAAGGTAATATGGGTCTGATTAAAGCAGTAGAAAAGTTCGATTTTCGCAAAGGCTTTAAGTTCAGCACTTATGCAACCTGGTGGATCAGGCAGGCAATTACTAGAGCAATTGCTGATCAAGCCAGAACTATCCGCATTCCGGTGCATATGGTCGAGACGATCAATAAGCTGATTAGAGTATCTAGGCAACTGCTGCAGGATTTAGGCAGAGACCCGCTTCCCGAAGAAATTGCTAAAGAAATGGATTTAAGTCCTGAGAAGGTTAGGGAAATAATGAAAATCGCTCAAGAGCCTGTTTCTTTAGAGACACCGATTGGTGAAGAGGATGATTCGCATTTAGGCGATTTTATTGAAGATCAGGATGCTTTAGCTCCTTCAGACGCTGCTGCATATGAGCTACTGAAGGAACAGCTAGAGGATGTTTTGGAGACTTTGACTGAGCGTGAAGAAAACGTTTTACGTCTACGTTTTGGTCTAGATGATGGAAGAACCAGAACTTTAGAGGAAGTTGGCAAGGTTTTTGGCGTCACTAGGGAAAGAATCCGACAGATTGAAGCAAAAGCCCTACGCAAGCTTCGTCATCCCAGTCGAAGCAAGCGTTTAAAGGATTTCTTGGAATAGAATAGAGTTTAGATAGTCTGCAACCCCATTGCAGGCTATTTTTTTTGCTTCCCTTCCTCTTTTTGGAATGCATCTTGCTTATTTTCAATTTTACATATTTTTATAAGACAATGCAAATTCTCTGCCAAAATTTTTTTTAGCTTTGACGGTTTTTATCTTTTGGATAAAAAACAGCTATTAGTAAATCCTACTAAAACAAGGAGTGATGGCAGTGAGGAAGAGATTTTTTAGCAAAATATTGGTTTTAGGATTACTGTTAGCCATATCGATGGGCTTATATCTATTTCCAAAAGGGGATGATAATAGTACCTCTGTGGCAAATCCCGTCCTAACGTACGCTAAAAAGGATAGTCAGCAAGCAACTAAGTATAATTTTGCAATCACTTTTAATGAACAGGATAAAGAGATAACCGGGAATGTGTTAGTAGAGGTTCAGAATCAAAGTGACCTACAACTTGAGGAGTTATATTTTCACACTTTTCCCAATGCATTTACTGACTGGCGGTGGGAGGAAGCTAGTAAGCCGACAAGTGAAGGTTATTTAAAAATTCACAAGGCAACTGTTAATCAGCTTGAAGTTTTTCCCCACCAAAATGAGACACTGTTAAAAATCAATTTGCCGGTACCCCTTAATCCGCAAGAGATTACTCAGGTTCAGCTCTTTTTTGAGATGAAGATTCCTGAGAATGGCTTAAGGTTAAATTCGATTAATGAAACCATTTTTTTGGCACAATGGTACCCGATGCTGGCGGTTTTGGATGAACAGGGCTGGCATTTAGATCCTTATACTACAACAGGAGATCCTTTTTTCTCAGAATTAGCCGATTACCATCTGCAGCTCCGTATTCCGAAGGGATATTCTGTTATCTCGACGGCAATTGATCAGCAGAAGTCGGAGTCTAATGAAATAACTCTTTTTCAAGAAAATGTTCGCGATTTTGCCTTGGTAATTACTAAAGATTATGATAAAATCACAAGCGAAACAGCTTCAGGTGTAGTAGTAAATCTTTATTATCTCCCGGAGCAGCAAGAAGTAGCCGGATTACTTCTTGGCTCTTCTATTGAGGCGCTGGAGTATTTTGACACTGCCTTTGGCGCATACCCCTTACCGGAGCTGGACGTGGTATTGGCGAATGCTGGATATGGAGTTGCAGGTATGGAATACCCGGGTCTGGTCACCGCGAATGCTATAATCAGAAACCGGGGAAAAATAACCCCAGCCTATAACGTAGTTGCTCATGAAATAGCGCACCAGTGGTGGTACAGTACGGTTGGAAATAATCAGGTTATCGAGCCATGGCTGGATGAGGGTCTAACTTCTTTTTCTGAATACCTCTATATGGAGGAGGTTATGAAGCTGCAAGGTATTGATTCGCTAATGAAGGATTTAAAAAAATATACCGATGCTTTAGCTGTAAAAAATAATCTTAATGTCTTACAACCGATCTATGCATATGGAGAGCTGTATGGTCCTTTCATCTATGGCCGACCGGCGGCGATGCTCTGGGAGCTAAAACGGCAATATGGAGCAGCTGCTGTAAAAAAAATATTGCAAAATTATTATCAACAGTATAGTTTTAAGGTGGCAACAACCGAGGATTTTATTCGAGTTGTAAATGAAGTAACAGCAAAAGATATGACAGCCTTTTTTAAGGAGTGGTTATATATTAAGTAGCTGTATTGAAATGGGGAAAGGTGTAACTAATGATGAGTGTTAATTTATCCAGGCGTTTGCAGAAGATCGCGGAGTATGTTCCTTTGGGAAAAATGGTAGCGGATATTGGTACCGATCATGCTCTGCTACCTAGCTTTTTAGTAAGTGCCGGTATCTCTCCTCTGATTATTGCCGGAGAGATAAATGAGGGCCCATATCAAGCGGCTAAAAAACAAATCGAGACTTTGGGGCTGGGTAAACAGATTATTCTGCGAAAGGGCAACGGAATAGGGATAATTGAGGATCGCGATAATATTCAAGTCATAACTATTGCCGGAATGGGTGGTGCATTGATTGTCCAAATATTAAATGAGGACAAAGAAAAGCTCCGGTACGTTCAGCGACTAATCCTTCAGCCGAATGTAGGTGAAGAATTGGTTAGACATTGGTTGGCGGAAAACAACTGGCAAATAGTTGATGAGGAGATTCTGGAGGAGGATCAGAGAATCTACGAGATTATTGTTGCCGATCGCCAGGCAGAAAGTTTTGCAAAACAAGCTGTCTGGCAGGCTGATGGCTTAGAGCTGGAAAACTTACGAAAAATCGGACCTATATTGTGGCAAAAAAAATCGGCTGTTTTATTAAAAAAATGGCAGGGAGAGCTAGAGAAAAAAAAGTATATTTTAGGAGAGTTAGCTAAGGCAGCTGCAGGTGAAGAGAAAAGCCAGAAAGAGCAGGAAGTTTTAGCGGAAATAAATTGGATTGCGGAGGTTATACAGTGTTTGCAAAGGGACAGAATATCATCCAAAGCTTTGAAAAGTTAGCACCGAAGTATTTGGCAGAGGAAGATGACAGTATTGGCTTGCAGGTAGGCACCCTAAATAAAGAGGTTAAAAGCCTAATGCTTACCTTAGACGTTTTAGAGGAGACGGTGAATGAAGCAATCGCCAAAAAAATTGATCTGCTAATCGCCCATCATCCGGTTATCTATAAGCCGATTAAAAATTTGCGCACAGACTTACCGCAGGGCAGGCTACTGGAAAAACTAATAAAAAACGACATAGCAGTCTATGTTGCGCATTCTAACTTGGATAGCACACTCGGAGGGGTTAGTGATGCTATTGCCGAAAGATTAGGAATTGCGGCAACGGGCTTTTTGGCAGGAGTATATACAGAACTGACCGGAAAAGAATACGGGATAGGAAGGCTAGGAATGTTGCCGGAACCGCTTATCCTGAAGGATTTCGCTGATTTTGTTAAGGAAAAGCTGGACTTAAACGGAGTAAAAATTGTTGGTGACATAGACAGACCTGTGAAGAAAGTAGCGATAGTTGGCGGAGATGGCAATAAGTTTGTTAATAAAGCTGTTTATCAGGGTGCTGATGTTTTGCTCACAGGAGATATATATTACCATGTTGCTCACGAAGCGATGGCGCAGGGTTTAGCAATTATCGATATTGGGCATAATGTAGAGAAGGTAGTATTACCAAAAATTCAAAGCTTTTTAGCTGAGGAATTTATTAAAAAGAGGATTGATACAGAGATAATTATTTCGGAAACTAACAGCAATCCCTTTCAGTTCAGATAATAACCAATATTTTCGTATTGAACTTATTCGTTTTTTTTGTTATATTAGTTATTGTGCTTTAAAAATTAGTATAAAATATTATGGAAGTAAGCTGGGTAATCGCTGGTGTTTTCGTAATGGAACACGAGAGGAAAGTCCGAGCTCCATAGGGCAGGGTGCTGGATAACGTCCAGTCAGAGCGATCTGAAGGCTAGTGCCACAGAAACTGACCGCCGATGTACCATAATAATGGTGCAGGTAAGGGTGCAACCGTGGTGTAAGAGACCACGAGGGGATATGGTGACTTATCCTCTGGTAAACCCCACTTGGAGCAAGACCGGATAGGAACGCATATGGAGTAGCCCGCTCTGCGTTCGGGTTGGTCGCTTGAGTCATGCAGTAATGTATGACCTAGATAGATGATTGCCACTTCATTGGTGGGAGCTTAGGCGTTGACCACTGGAAGAACAGAACTCGGCTTATAGGCTTGCTTTCTAATAAGATCATTAAAGTCCGTTGTTTCTTACGGGCTTTTTTTCTAATATTTCAAGCAGCTTTAGTTGTTTTTCAAAAATTGACTTCTTTTATGATACAATGGTGATATTGTTAAGTTAGAAAAGGAGTTCATTTTATGGAGAATAGAAACATCAGGAACCTGAGCTTATTAACAGATTACTACCAAATAAATATGATTTATGCCCATTATAAAAAGGGGATTCGCAAGAAAGAGGTTGTTTTTGATGTATTCTTTCGAGAAAATCCTTGCAAGAGTGGCTATGCGATTTTTGCCGGTTTAGAGCAGGTTATTGATTATCTTAAAATGTTGAAATTGACAAAAGAGGATTTGGAATACCTGGCCTCAGTTTATCCTTATGATCAAGACTTTTTGGAGTTCATGGAGGGTTTTCGCTTTACCGGTCAATTATGGTCAGTGGAAGAGGGAACTGTAGTTTTTCCTTACGAGCCAATAATGAAAATTCAAACAAATTTGTTGGAAGCTCATTTGCTGGAAACAGCTATTCTGAACATTATTAATCATCAGGTGCTTTTAGCAACAAAGGCTTCAAGAATTGTAAATGCAGCTAACGGTGACCCGGTTTTAGAATTTGGCTTAAGAAGAGCTCAAGGACCTGATGCCGGTATTTATGGTGCTCGAGCAACTTATATCGGGGGTGCAGCAGGAACCTCTAATGTCTTAGCGGGAAAGCTTTTTGGAATTCCCATTATGGGGACACATGCTCACGCCTTTATTCAAAGCTATCCTTCAGAGCTGGAAGCCTTTATCACTTTCGCCGAAGCTTTTATTGACAATGCAGTTTTACTAGTAGATACATACGACACCTTACATTCCGGTGTGCCTAATGCCATTAAGACTTTTACGTTGATGAAAGAGAAATACGGCGATAAATTTACTAATTTCGGGATTCGTTTGGACTCCGGTGATCTAGCCTATTTATCAAAAAATGCTCGTAAAATGCTTGATGATGCTGGATTCTCGACAGCCAAGATTGTAGCATCGAACGATTTAGATGAACACTTGATTCGTGATCTAAAGCTGCAAGGTGCCAAGATTAACGTGTGGGGTGTCGGTACTAATCTAATCACCTCTGCCGATTGCCCGGCTTTAGGTGGAGTATATAAAATGGCGGCAGAAAAGACTGCTGAAGGCTTTATTCCAAAAATAAAAATAAGTGAAAATCCCGAAAAAATAACTACTCCGGGGAATAAGCAGCTTGTACGTTTCTATGACGCAACTACCAACCGAGCTAAGCTGGATTTGGTTATGCTAGCGGATGAAGACGTTCCTACGACGGACTTTATTGCCTTTGATCCAGTCAATATCTGGAAAAGAAAGCTGGTAAAAAACTACTATACTAAAGAACTGTTGGTACCAATTTTTTCAGATGGGCAGCTGGTTTACCAATCGCCCAGCCTTACTGAAATGCGAAATAAAGCAAAGGAAGAGCTAAACACTATTGCTGATGAAATACAAAGGTTAAAAAATCCGCATATCTACCACGTGGATCTCTCGAAGAAATTATGGGATTTAAAATATCAGCTTGTCCATCATGAAAGATAGGCTAGAATAAGCTAATTATAAGGAGATATCAATGAAAGCATTACTTGACAATTACCCTCTAGTCGCTGCAGTTCTGGCGATGGTCTTGGCACAGCTGATTAAGCTGCCAACATATTACTTTTTTACACAGAAATTCGATCCAATGATTATTTTCAGTAATGGGGGAATGCCAAGCTCACATTCAGCTTTTGCCGCTGCTTTAACTACAGCTTTAGCGATCGATTATGGTACACAATCACCATATTTTGCGATTGCTACTGTTTTTTCATTGATTACCATGTGGGATGCTGCTGGGGTGCGCTATCAGGCATCGAAGCACGCCCGTATTCTGAATATCCTGATAGGTGATTTTCACAATTTGGTTGAGCATGTTAAATATAATAAGGATAACGTTTCTTTTAAGGAGCTGCTTCGCAACCCGCTTAAAGAGCTCTTAGGTCATAAACCGTTTGAGGTTCTTATGGGAGCCCTTTTCGGTATATTAGTGGCAACATCATTAAGATTCTTAGCCTAATTGGAGGAATACAGTTCCGAATACTGCTACAAAAAGCTATTCTGATCAGCTCAAAAAAACTAGCCGCGAATCTAACCGGCTAGTTTTTCTATTTTTTACTACAGAAATACTTTTTTAATTAGCAAAATGTGAAGTATTTTCGAACAATGTTAAAAAAATATTTATTTCTAAATTAAAAATAGTATAATTAAGCACGAGATTAATTATTATAGAATTCAAAATCCATTATTAAATAAAATATTTATAAATATTTTATTTAATAAATCATTTGCTAAAAAGAAATTCCATAGCATTTGGTTTTGTGCTCATTTTCACAATTTGATTTATTATGATAAAGGGGGTATTAAGAGAAAAATAATTTTGAGCTTTAAAAACAAAATCAATTAATCTAATTTTAGGGGGAAAAAACTATTATGTGGAAAAAACGTGTAAATTTATTATTGGTTTTAGTTTTAACTTTATCTTTGCTTGGAATGACTGCCGGATGTACAAATGATGAGCCAGTAGCGGAGGTTACTCCATCTCCTGAAGTAGAACAGGTTGATGCAGGTGCAATCTTAACCGATGCCGCAATTGACTACTTTACTTATTTACCTGCAGGTTCAAATATGATTGATGCCCAAAAGCTTAAGGATCAACTTAGCAATCTTTATGTACTAGACATTCGTGCAACAGCTGATTTTGCTACAGGTCACATTCCAACAGCAACAAATAAGCCAATGGCTGAAGTTGGTCAGATCATTCCTAGCCTACCAACTAACCAAACAATCGTAGTAGTTTGCTACTCCGGACAGACAGCTAGCCAAACTGTTGGAGTTCTTAGAATGGCAGGCTTCGATGCTATTGCTCTAAAAGGCGGCTTCCCAGCATGGTCAAAAGCAGAGTTTGAAATAGAACAGTAATACTCGTTGCAAAAAGTACTTCCTGAAAGCGGCTTCTTAGCCGCTTTTTTGATTAGCGACAAGGGGACAGGTTCTCCGTCTGGTAGAAGGGGACAGGTTCCTCGTCCGGCGAATGCCTTCTCTTGCAAGAAAAGGGGACAGGTTCCACGTCCAGCGAATGCGATGATCACTCTGAGGTGTTAGCAGCATTGCTAATCGGACGATAACCTGTCCCCAAATCCTTAACCAGCCCCCATGTCCTGATTCCACTAAAACCTACTTTGCTAGTGGATGAAATAGAATCCTGTTCCAATCAAGAGATAGATAAGAAGAAGTAAAAGCCCTTCAAACCAAGTGGTATGTCCATCTTTTGAAATAGATTTTGCGATAAAGACCGATACACCAATCGCTACAAGTTCTGGTACAGTAAAGATAATTGAAAGCTCTTGATTGATAAAGTAACCAATTAAAATAAGAATGGGAGTAACAAACAGGGCGATTTGCAAACTTGAACCTACAGCAATTTCTACACTTGCTCCAATTTTATTTTTTCTTGCAAGCAAGATCGCTGCAAAATGCTCTGCTGCATTCCCAACTAACGCTAAAATAAATCCACCAAGGAAAAGATTCGATAAGTGAAATTGATCCGCAACATGCTCTACACTCTTTACTAACCACTCGCTATCAATAGCAACTAAAACCGTGGCGAAAATAAGCATAAAAATTGCCTGCTTCTTTCCCCAAAGTGGCTGGTGATGATTTTCTTCTTGTTGAACCGAAGTTAAATGATGCTTATGGGTGTGCATGGAAAAAAACAACCAAAGAAGATATACGAAAATTAACATAATAGCTACAATTAAGCTGAAAGGTTCAAGCTTGGTCTCTGGCATGTAACTTTGAAACATCGCAGGAACAAAAAGTGCAATGACCGCAAGTAACATAAGACTTGCATTATGAGACGCAAGAAGTTGATTAAAGGATTGTTCTTTGTACCTTATCCCTCCCACCAGGACACTTAAACCAAGGACTAATAGTAGATTCCCTATAATGCTACCTGTAATGCTTGCTTTTAACATCTCAAATAATCCTTCACGAAGCAGTAAGATTGCGATGATCAATTCGGCAGCATTCCCGAAGCTTGCTGAGATAAATGCCCCGATTCTTTCTCCACTATAATGTGCGACATCCTCTGTGGCCTTTCCTAAAAAAAGGGCCAAGATACCGACTGCTACTCCAGAAAGAATGAAGGTAGTCGTGCTAACTCCTATTACATAATAACTGATTCCTGCAAAAAGAAAACTGGTTAACGATAATCCATATAAAGTACTTTTTTTCATGTAGTCCTCCTCATTGGTCTGTTTCTTCATTTTATTTAAGTATATTCTACACATTGAGTCGCTGAAGTTCAACATAGACAAGGGGACAGGTTTCACGACTGACCTGTCCCCTTGGCTTTCCCTCGGCATTTTCTTGACATTTAAAAAAGACGACTCGAGCCGTCCTTTTTAAGTCAGTTAATTAACCCTACTAAAAACATTTGTTCCCTAAAAAATAAATTGAATATTTTGTAAAGCTCCATCATCTCCATATTCTGACGCAATTAAATAACTATTATTTTCTGTTGTTTTGTCCAAAAGTAAGAAGCTTCCTCCAACTAAAGTAAAAATAGTTACGAATGTGATAACTAACATCTTAAACTTTTTCATATACATCCTCCTCATATATTTTTTTAGTGGCCAATATTACCAATTTAAATAATTTTGAAGATTGTTTATACTTTTTATTTAATTCATAATAATTACCTAAATCCTCAGCTGTACTTTTTAATTGTGCCCACCTTTGTTGTTGATAAAAATATTCGATACACTCATTCATATAAGCTTCATACACAGCAGATTGACCTGATTTTAGATATAATTTAGCTTTTAATTCCTTTAAAATAATATTATCCATTTCTTTTACACAGTATTGGTCAGCTTCTACTAATAGACTTGAAGCATTATCAAGAAGGTTCTGTTCTATATATATGCCGATAATCGAATTATATGTAAATAAAATGGTATGTTGTTCATTATTTTTTTTCTTAATCTCCAAACTCTTCACAAAATGCTCAATACTTTTATCGATTAAATTCTTCCGTTTATAAACTAGTCCTAAATTATGCAAGACTCTTCCTTGCAAATAAACAAGCCCATGTTGATTGACTATTTCCAAGGCATTTAATAAATGCTTCTCGGCACTGAGCAAATCATTTCTATCCCATTTAATTACTCCTAAGAGGTTATCTACCTCAGCAGCTTTGTTCCACCGGCGCTCTTGCAAGTGTAAATTCAAGGCTTTTTCTGCATAATAAATTGCGGTATATGTATTATTTAGTCTATATAGGACTAAGGCGATATTAAAGCTGATAATTGCTTTTTGTAAATTCGTTTTAATTAAAGGATGCTGCAGAATAAAATATTGATAGCTTTTGTAATACTCTTCTTTATTAAAATGGGTGTTCGCTCGGATGTAATAATATGTTTCTTTAAATTCGGGAGGCGAGCTCTCAACATCTACTTTCTCCATCAGCGGGATAATTTTTTTATCAACTAACTCCAAAGCTTTTTCTTTGGAATTAATTTTAAAGTAGTAATAACTTTTTAAGATATAAAAAAATGTTTCTTGATAGGTCGAATAAATTACGGGGTAGCTCTGGTGAATCGAATCAAGAAGCTCTTTCGCCTTGTTTTGTTCCAGATTATCAATGCTTTGTTTAAATGCTATGAGAAGTTCATCTAAAGCAGGATCTTTTCCAGCATATTTTAATAAATAGTTCTCAGGAACTTTTAATTTATGCGCAAGGGCAATTAATATATCTTCAGAGGGAATATGTCTGCCGGATTCAATGTTGCATAAGTGGGAATAGGAAACAACTCCTTTTGCTAATTGATGCTTATCCATACCTAATCCTTCGCGCAACAATTTAATTCTGCTAGATAATTCCATTCATCTATCACTCCTTGCTATTTAATAGATATAGTAGAAAATGCGTATACCTTTATTTTACAAGGAAATAATCAATTATAATAGTCCCTTTAGTCCTATAATGAAAATAATCCCTCAGCAAAATGCCGAGGGATTAGGAATCTACTAATTGGAGCTTATATCGAAGAAGTAATCGCCGGAACCAGAGTAGGACTTAACCTGAATAGTATAGTTACCGGTTGTTGAAGGATTGAATGTTACCAGTTCTTGACGCTCAACACCCTCTGCAGAACCGACTAGAACTCCGCTAGGGTTGAAGACATAGAGGTCAAAATCAGGAGATCCTCCAAATGGAAAACTACTAGCCCAATTAGTTATTACTAGAGTTACAGCCAAAGGATT
>Ga0209346_1000462_pt1 | contig 35818 bp, 29 predicted proteins | sample AutmiccommunBRH9_FD_187381 | JGI IMG/M metagenome (GOLD analysis project Ga0209346, IMG submission 187381) | Deep subsurface microbial communities from Mt. Terri, Switzerland - Autotrophic microbial communities BRH/9 (SPAdes) (version 2) | ecosystem: Environmental > Aquatic > Deep subsurface >...
AGCCGGCTAAATCCCAACCCCAAAAAGGTATTCCGGATAGCCCTGAAGTTAACCCAGCAATTAAAGAATTGCGAAAAGCTTCAAAGGATGAACGCTCATCCCCTGCCCAATGAGCAGGAAAATTTTGCGCTCCTGTGTAACCCGCTCTGCTAAATGTCAGGGCATTTCCTTGATGATACTCTGAGGCAAATTGATAATATGCCTGAACATAATCATTAGGATAGAGATTACGCCTTTCTCCACCTGTTTTACCATCAGCAAATTGCAAATTTCTGCCGAAGACAAACTCTCCGCCATCTGTTTTGAAGCCATCTACTCCAATATCTAATAAATATTGACGCTTACTAAACCACCACTTGCTTCCTGCAATATTTGAAAAGTCCATTAACAAGCTTCCTTTAAACCAGCCTTCCGGTATCCTATATGGAGTTCCATCGTGATTTCTGACATGAAACCCCGATTCTAGCATCTGCCTTTCATCTTCGTCTTTTTGAAGATGGTATTGCTTATTTAAGTACTTTTGAATTGGTATTTGCCAAAGAATCAGCTTTAAGTCATTATCATGAAGATACTCGACCAACGTTTTGGGATCAGGCCATCTTCCCCATTCCGGGAAATAATAATCAGCATATTCAATAGACTCATTTCCGCTTTTTAGCTGATGCTGAGCATCATTAAAGATATAATATGTTGCTTCATCACTCCATTGTTCGATAACGAGAACTGTAGCAGGAATTTGATATTTTTTAGTTTTTTCAACTTGCTCTCTTACAATGGAATCCCGATCCCAATTATTACTTGACATCCATGGACCAAAAGCCCACTTGGGAGGTAGAACCGGTTTACCGGTTACGTTAGTATATTTCTGCAATATTTCTTTTGGTTTTCCTAAAAATAATCTAAATGCGCAGCTTGGCTTTTTAAAATCCAGGTTACTGCTAATCGATAATAACTCTTGATAATTGCTTCCGACATCAAAAACAGAATAAAAAGCCGTTTCCAGAAATAATCCATACCCCAGCGAACTTAGATACAACGGAACGGGCAGATATGTCCGGGTTCCCTGATCACGGTACTGGTTATATACATAGCAGTCCAATTTTTCTCCGTGCTGTTCAAAACGGTTATATCTTTCTCCAAATCCAAAAAATCTTTCATCAAGACCTGATTTAAAATTCCATTCAGCTCGGCTGATCTCACCTTTACTGTTAATAAACCATCTTAGTACAGGAAAAACTTGATCATATCCTTGCAGCAAAGTGTTATCTAATGAATTAGAAACTTTGATTTGAAACGGTGATTTTTCTAATCGGCATACCCAAGTATTAGTATGGATAATAATAAATTCGCCTTGATCAGAGTATTTTATTTGAGCATTGGTATCATTTATAATATTAGCCCTTAGATACTTTTCCAGAGGATTATGCTTAAAATCAACAATAAATTGCGGACCTTCACCAGTACTTAAGATCCCAAGATAAACTGAACTAATATTTAAGCTATCCTGCCCTTGAAACCAGATGGCATTATCCTTTTCTCCAATTTTTTCAATTGATACAAGATGATTAGTATTTAAAGGAGAAAAAGAATAAATATCACCTTGATTAATTACCTTATCTTCTTTTTTAACTAAAAAGCAGTAATTTACCTCTTCTTCAAAAGAAAACGAACCAAGTGCAGCTTCCCAGACTACTTCATTATCAATTTTTATCGGCAGACAATTAACCAAAAATTGACGTTTAACTGTCTCTACCTTTACAAACACTTGAACATTTTCTTGCTCAGGCCAGAGTTGGGCTTGGACCCTAACTTCTTGATTTACCTCAGGTTCTCGGGGAATTCTTTCGGTTTTCAGAAATTCATAGGGATTATCATTTCCATAAGGTGTGTGAACGATTTTAATCTCCCCAGCAGATTGAAAAATATCACTAATAAAATAATCTACTATTTTGATCAAAGCTTCAGCAAATGCTTTTTCATCTTGATTAGAAGTCTTAGTCAAATTCTTACTGATCATCAGGTAATACTTCGCTTTATTAAGATTCCCTTTTTCCGCAAAATACCAAGCAAGCCAAGCTGCACTAACAGGTGATTCATCGGCAGCGCCGCGATAGCGGATTACTGATTCATTTGTTACTAAATGATCTTCAATCTCCTTTACCGCTTCTACCATTACTAAATCTTCCGGAGAAAAAAGGCCAAAAGGCATAACTGTTACCAATAAATCTGTTGAAACCTCTTTATTATCCGGCGATCGAACAAGCATTCCTTGTAATAAACCATGTTCAAAAACGTAGTCCCGAATAGCTGTAAGAGTCTCCTGAATCTCTTCTTTTCCTGTTACTCTTTTTGATAGGTTTAAAGCTCCGTAATAAATCCCTACATTGGAGATATGCACCATTTCTGAATCATCTTCCAAGATATTAGGGGCGGCTTTATCCCAATTATTTATTACCGAGGAAATAATATCTTTAATCTTTTCTTCATATTGAACTAAAAGCTTATCAACTTTACTCCGTTCTATATGTTCCATTAAAACCCAAAGCCATATCGCAGCTTCAAGTAGATTCTTTTTTTCGGAAATACCACCCGAAATTTGAATTATTTGATCTTGAGACCTGTCAAAACGCCAATTAAGCTGATCATTATATGCTTCAAAAAGTCTTACAATATTTTTCATCAAGCAACTCTCCAAATCTTCGATAAATTTTTATCTTCGGTTTCTACAAGACTCCAGCGAACTAAGTCTCGCATTATTTATTACTTAAGTATTTCCGCATAATATTGATGGCTTCTTGATGCCTCGCATCAAGATACTCCGATAATTCTCTTTCTAATAAATTTAACATTTGTTTAGCTGCATCTAGAATAGGCTTAAGTAAAATCTCGTTTATTTCCTCACCAAGATCAGGATACATAAATTCAAACCTTCTAAAAGGATCAAGATTATCAATTATCTCCTTATTTTCTGAAGGTAAATATTTTTCAATTAAAATCATTAAGCTTTTTAAAGCTGTAAATTTTACAAAATCATGTGCGCTAACTTTTTCACCTCGCTGATATCTTCCAACGCCAATCCATAAACTAGTAATAAACTCTCCTAACAAGACATTATTCGCAAAAGTTAATTTCGCTTGTTGAGAAGTTATTTTTTTTATTTTTTTTAAATGCTCCTCTACATTCCCTCTATCGATTAATATTCTATAGCGATTGATTTTCAGTAAATAGAGCTCTTCTATATCAATAACTGCAAATTCAATTAAATGTCCATTGTCATATAATACTTTAAATCCGTGCTCCGATTCTTGAAAAAATAATACTATATTCCCGTTATCCGGCAACCAAGATAAGTCTTCAGGAAATTTTCCCTGATAACCAGTCTCTACAATTACAGCAAAATCATGATCTGACCATTTATCTGGTAGATAATCCTGTTCAGCCATAGATCCAACAGCAACTAGACCAGTAACTTCTTTATACTTGAATAACCCATCCTTTAACTCATTTGTAAAGATATTATATTGAGTAGAATTCATGCTTTATCCCCCTTAATCCCAAATGCTTGATAAATTGAATATGCTAAAAACCCTGCACAGGTCGCAAAATGTTCTCCCGTTCTAGGTGTACCGGTATTTTCATCGATGCTTTCACAAGCTATTCCGCCATCCATTGGTGCGCGAAGAACTAAGTCCCTTGCCTGCTCCTTCCTTCCCGAAAGAAAGCTGTTAGCTATACTTAAAACCCACGGATGATTTGCATGATCACAACCGAGCTCTGCAAAATTACATCCATTAAATGTATAGGGGCTATCACTGGAGCGAATCGCTTCAACTGTATTGCGATATATTAAATCTTCCTCGGAACAAAAGCCATAGTAAGGTAAAAGTTGCAGACTACCCGGTGGTTCATCATATATCTGAAAGCTCCCTTGTAAATCTATTGACCAGGCAAAAATCTGTTTACCTTGATGCTCTACAACCATGTGTTGATATATCGCCTTTTTAACACTTTCAGCTTTTTGTCTATAAACTTTAGCATCTTCAAATTTAGATTCCTGAATAGCTATTTTAGCTAAAATAGAATAAACCTTCCATACAAGAGCATTATTATATGTTAAATACGGATAAATTACCGGATCATCTGTAGGTTGAAGAAAAGTATCATATAATTCCCAGTCCGAATGTCGATGCTGAACTAATAATTCTAAGATATGTTCCAACGCTTTTTTTACATAGGGTTCCTTAATATAATTCCAATCATTAGTATTATTTAAGTACATTTCTAATGCGAGAATCGGTGCACATAATTCATCCAGTTCAAAACCCGGTTCCAATACGGTTCCGTCAATATAGCGACTATGAATGCCAACATTTCTTTTTTGAATCGTAAATACATAATCCAACATGCTAAGTGCCCTTTTGCGGTCAGTAACAAGTATTGATGGAAAACTCCACAGCAAACTATCTCTATCCCAATAAGAAGCACTTACATAATAAAGCGGACTGCGCGAGGTAACTAATACATCCTCCTCAGTATCCAATGTTTTCCCAGCAGCAAAGAAATAATTGAAAAAAAGGTTTAAATTCATCACTTCATCCAATCTTCTATCTCCTGTTGTCAAGGTTCTTTCTTGCAACCATTGGAATGTTGCTTGTTTTTGTCTTTCCCTGCCCTTTCGAAACATTTCTTTAGCGGAAGTCGTCGCCCCTACCTCTTCTAACCCTATCCCCCAAAAAAAGCAAATAGAAAACTCTTCTTGAGGTTTTAAAATAACCGTTTTCGCTAATTGATAATTAATGCTCTTATTCTCCGAATTCTGCTCCCATTTTGTAATATCTAAATCCTGATCAGCTATCGGAGCAAAAGCAAATAACGGGGTCTCTCCAAGCAATTCAAAACAGATGGAATTATTCCAAGAACTTTGAAATACTTTTGCTGCAGCTGTAACTTCCTTGCTTTCATTAATCGTCTGTAATGTTTTATCCCAGCACCCTTCCATCCCCAGTTCAACAGTTTCTTGTTGCTGACCGATGTTTTTAGCCTTTAGAAAATAATAAAAACCTCTTTCACCTACGGGGGCAACTATTTCACCTGATAAAGAAATATTCTCTTGTTCAGCACTAAATTCCGGAACCCAAAATAAAGCTCTTTGCCAAGTTAATTTCCCTTGGAATTGCTGTTGATTAACCCGAAGGATTGGTTGGATTAACGGATAATCCGCTGATTTACCGACAATCTCAATTAGTCCCCGATGTCTCATGCTGATAAAATTAATACTCTCAATTCTGCCATCAGTATACAGTGTAGGGATGGAAATTTGTTCATTTCCAGTCGGCATATATATTTTATCTGAATGTATTTTCATTGTGTTATCCTAACCCCTTGACCAATTTTATAATCTGATAATTTAATTATCAGTTTTCTGCACTTTCAATATAACCCCAGCAATTCTAGAAGTGAGAAATAGTCTAGCCTCTCACTTCTAGAATGTGGGTTTTTCTAACTCTAATCCGACCTACTTAAGCAAAGCGTTAAGACCCTTTTCAATATCTGCCAAGGCTTCAGCAGGGGTTTTTTGATTTAACTTAACCTTATCAAGCTCTACACCGATTAAATCTGTCATTTCGCTTTCCTTTTCAATTACAGGTGGAACAATTAGGGAGTTTAATGCTTCAAAAACTACTTCTCTACTCTGTGGAGGACTTTGCTGTAAATAAGCGTCTACTAATTCTTGGTCACTAACAGCCGGTAATTCCCAAGCTGCATCAACGCGAATCTTTGCAGCCTCTTTACTTGCGCTCATAAAACTAATCCATTTCCACGCAGCTTCTTGATGCTCGGTATTCTTCGATACTGCTAGACCATTAGCGAAGAAATGATGAGCTTTTTCGGTGTTTCCAGGCTCTACAGCGATGTCCCACTCAAACGGTGCATCCTTAAAATAACCAAACATCCAAATCCCGGTACGGAGCATGGCGATTTTTTCGGCTAAAAATAAATCTTCATTATTTTGTCCAGACATTTCTGCGTCAGTTGGTGTCACATGGTATTTGTTTATTTTATCGACCATCCATTGAAGAGTTTCAATATTTTGCGGACTATTTACCGTAACCTTGGTAGCATCTTCACTCAAGATAGAACCGCCATTTTGGGCAATAGTCTTATAGAATTCCCAGAATTGAATCGGGGAGTACGTTCCCCAAACTCCTTGATCAGCCTCTGTTAACTTTTGCGCTACCGCTAATTCATCTTCCCAGGTCCATTCCGGACTAGGATAGGCTAAATTCTTGGCATCAAATAAATCCTTGTTGTAGAATAAAACTACGTTAGAGAAACTTTCAACCATTCCGTATTGCTTGCCATCATACCGGAAAGCCTCGTAAGCTTTTTTGTTCAAAGAACTTGGATCAAAGCTGGAATCAGCTTTGATTAATTGATCCAACTCTAACAAAGCACCTTTAGCGGCATAACTGACAAAATTCTCATAATTCAGTTCAAAAGTGTCCGGTGCTTTGTTACCGGCAATCTGCGTTTGCAGACTAGTAAAATAGTCGTTATACGAGGCCATTTCATACTTGATTTTAATATCCGGATTTTGCTCTTCGAATACCCGAATCATCTCCTGTAAATCCTTTTCATAGGTGTCGCCAGGTGAAAATGTAAAATAACTAATCGTAACTGGTTCTGAATCCTGTTTTTCAGTATCAAGGACTCCTTCAGAGTCAACATCTTTTGAAGTGCTGCAGCCTGTGAATAGAATTAGTACCAATACAAAAATCGACAATAAAACTAAAGCTTTTCTCATTAATAATTCTCCCTTCCATTACTTAGTTTCTTTGAATCAAATATTATTAATCTTTCCATGTTAATCCGCAAACCACCTCCACCGATACTGGACTCTTAATTATATTTTCGGTCCCTAGCTGTCTCCCAATGGAGTTATCTAAATCATTCTTTGAGACCGCTTAAAGTAATTCCTTGAATAAGATATTTTTGGGCGAATAAGTAAACCGCTAAAACCGGAATAACGCTTATTACCACTCCGGCCATCATCAAATTCCAATCAGTTGTCCACCTGCCTTGCAGCAAGGATAAGCCCAGAGGAAGTGTCATCTTCGCTTTTTCACTTACAATAATTAATGGCCATAAATAACTATTCCAAGATTGCATAAATGCAAAAACAGACAACGTGGCTAAAGCCGGTTTTGCTAAAGGCATTATTATTTGCCGATATACCCGAAAATGACTTGCGCCATCAATAAATGCTGCTTCCTCAAGGGATTTAGGTATTGTTAAAAAGAATTGTCGCAATAAAAAGGTTCCGAAAGCATTAAAAATACCTGGTACTATTAACCCTCTATAGGATTCCAGCCAACCTAAATACTTCATCAAAATAAATTGCGGTATCATCGTAACCTGTGTCGGTACCATTAAAGTAGCTAGATAGATCAGGAAAATAACTTCGCGTCCTTTAAATTCTATCCGGGCAAAAGCATATGCTGCCATCGAAGCTGTGATTATCTGCCCGATTGTTGATGTCAGAGCCACAAATAAACTATTCAAAAAAAATCTTCCTACGGGAAAAACCTCAGCAACTCTTTGATAATTTGCAAAATTGATTTCATCTGGAATAAATTGCGGCGGTAGTACCAATGTTGCTCCTCTAGTTTTCAATGATGTAGTAATCATCCACAAAAAAGGAATTATCATAATTAGAGCCCCAAACACTAATACACTGTAAAACAAGGTTTTTCTTACTGTTTGACTAATGCTATTGTCCATAATCGATCCACCTTTTTTGAAGTCTCATCTGAATAAAAGTTACTATGAATACTAGCGCAAACAAGATCCAAGAGGCTGCAGATGCATATCCCATCTGATTATAACGAAAAGCATGATTATAAATTTGCTGCACTAATACCGTAGTTGAGCCCGCCGGACCCCCTTGAGTCATTATCATTACTTGATCAAAAACTTGGAATGAATTGATCAGAGATATTACTAATACAAAGAATGTTGTCGGGGATAGTAGTGGTAAGGTAATCTTCCAAAATTTCTGAAAGCGGTTGGCTCCATCAATCTCTGCTGCTTCATAATAAGAATTAGGTATTCCTTGCAATCCAGCTAGGAACAGCACCATCACAAATCCGACATCTTTCCAAACACTTGTCAAAATAATACCAACCATTGCCCATGAAGGATCTTGAAGCCAAGCTGGTCCTGTAACGCCTACAAGGGAAAGTCCATAGTTAACCAGTCCATAAGTTGGATTTAATAGCCATTTCCAGATCAGGGCAACCGCTACCCACGAGGTAACCACTGGAATAAAGTAGGCAGCTCGGAAAAATACTTTAAATTTTATCTTTTGATTTAGAATTAAAGCGATTGCCAGTGAAATAGCCATCACCGTTGGCAAATACCCAACTATAAACGTTAAAGTATGTTTAAGTGCTGCCCAAAAGTTATCATCATGAAATAATTGAATGTAATTGCTTAAGCCTACAAAACTAGGCGATGAGATTAGATCCCATTCCGTAAAACTTAAGACAAAGGAAGAAATTATCGGTATACCAATAAAAACCATAAATCCTAGCATATTAGGTAGAAGGAAAATACTAATAATTAATAGTTTTTTTACTCCTTTATCTCCGACCATAAAAAATCCTCCTTCCCCTTAGGAAATTAAGTTAAATGTCTTTGTCTGAGGATCATCGTAAATTGGTACAGGGAACAATTGATTAATAGCTATTAAGGCAGCCCCGGTAACCCAGGCATCATTTCCTAATTCGGATATAACGATATTGGTATGGTGTCCTGCCTGCGAAAAAAAGTTTTGTTTAGCAGCTTCTTGGACATATGGCAAAAAGAAATCTTTGGCGATTATTCCTTCCCCCGCTAGAATAATTGTCTCCGGATTCAGGCTATTAATCACATTAATTAGTCCTACACCCAAGTATTCACCTAATCTTTTCAATAATTCTAATCCTAAAGCATCCCTCTTTAAGGCCGCTTCATAGACAAGGTCAAAAGCAAAATCACTACCTTCAAGAACAGTACCTTTAAACTGCTGGGATAATAAGGCTCCTTCCTTTACCAGAAACTTTTCCGAAGCATACATTTCCAGGCAACCTCTTTGCCCGCAGTGACATTGATGACCATTAACATTTATTATCGTGTGACCAAATTCGCCTGCACCGCCAAATTGCCCTAAGTACAATTTCTTGTCGATTACTATTCCCGCACCAATACCAGCCCCCACGGAAATACAGATAAAATTACCATGTGATTTACCATAGCCTATCGATAATTCCGCTAAAGTGTATGCGTTTACATCATTGTCAATATGTGTAGGTATCCCAAACTCCTTTTCAATTTGCTCACCCAGATTAACGTTATTCCAACCAAGCAAAGTCGAGCGAAGAACTATCCCTTTTTGCCCATTTATCAGACCGGATACAGCTATCCCAATCCTCAGCAGCTTATCCTCAGAAATATTGGCTTGGTTTAAAATCCTTCTAACCCCTTCAACGATTAACGAAATTACCTCTTCTGCAACAGCACCCTTGGTAAATGAGAGGATAACTTTATCAAGAATTTTTGCTCTTAAATCAGTTAAGGCAATAACAATATGACTTTCTTCAATCTTGATCCCAATTGCATAACCAAATTGATAATTAAACTCCAACAAAATCGGCCTTCTTCCACCACTTGAAGAAGCTTCACCGACTTCGAAGATCAATTTAGTGTTTTTCAATTCCTCGACAATATTAGTAACTGTAGATAACCCCAACTTCGTTTCTTTAGAGATATCAGTTCGGCTTATCGGGCCATAGTTCCGAATACGGTCAATAACAAGCGCTCTATTTAGATCCTTTATTAGTTGTTTATTGCCTATTCTCAGATTTTCCATCAGCTCTCACCTGCTCCTTAATGTTGTTTTAATTGTAACTTACTTTTTTCATTGAAGCAAGTAATATTTTACGCTAAAATATTACTGCGAAATTTGAACAATATCAGTTATTCTACTATATATTTCTCTAAATTAGCCTACGTTAATTCATTCAACGAATTAACTTTTAACTACATAAAAAAATGGGGTATTTGCCCCATTAATCTTTAAGTACCTAGAATTGTAGATAAATCATATCCCAAATTAACAGCTCCGGTATTCGGAATTTAACTGCCTTGCCATGTTCGTGTTCGACCATCTGGTATGGTAATTCTAAAGGTTCTGTTGTTAGAAGGTCTGGACTTGCTAGATAAATCCCTCGAATCTCTTTTTCAATCAAGACAGTGCATTGAATATCTGTTTGCTTTCTTGGTCTAGCTGTTTTCCCTTGCTCCCAGTAATCGTTTTCTATTCCAACTAAATTAAGAAGATGAATAATTTTATAATCCGGCAATTCCTTGATAATTGTCCAAACAGTATTAAGATCACCATTAGGTATAATCGGAACATCACCTTGAAAAACTATTTCGGTATTAATTCCACCCGTATGGGTCATTGATAAATCCAAAAGAGAAAAATCGTAGAGCAATTTCCCGTACCGTACAATAAAGTCATAATAGCTTCTAACCTCTCTGATAAATTCCTTGCTCATTTTCCCATAGCTTGGGTAGTAAGCTTCAGTTAAGATATTGTTATCTTCACCGATTAAGAGATGATATCCTCCGCTGGCAAAAATAGTTGCCATCGTCAGAAGTGCTCCATTCTCCGCAGCTGCCGGATCATACCCTTCCTTTTGCTTAAAGGCGGGTAGGTATGCCGATAGAATTACCTGCTTACCTTGACTCAATTCCCGACCACGGTCAATTAAGCCCTTTAACTCACGTAAATGCACCACAGGAGGCCAAACCTCAATGTATACAGCATCTTGTTTTGCTTTAGCTGTTGTCTGAACAGGATAATTGCTAACGTTGTTAAATATTAACCCTACTTCCGGATTAGCCTCTGATAAATTTTCCTTAGTTTGATTAATTAATACGGGGTAGCACTCAGCCAAATCTACCAGCTCTCGCTTTCCATTTAGCTGTCGATAGGCTTTTTTAGGAAAACCGTATTGATCTAGATGGATGCCATCAAAACCCTGTTCGATCGCTTTGCGAAACTCGGAAATTATCAGCTTATTCCATTCTGAGTCCGGAGAGATGTCCATTATATAAAAGATATCTATCAGATGATAAGGTTTTCCATCGTTTTTATACAAGCCTAACTCCTGATGCTGATGGTGAAAGTCTTTTAAGGAGGCATAAACCGCACCATAACCCATCGCAGCCATTCCCTTTTTGTGAACTGCCACTATTTTTTCTTTTACCACCCGGTATGATAGTGTGCGACCCATCGGGTCGATAAATTCTTCCGTAGGAGGAATTAAGTTATCATGCCGATACATCCAATCATAAAACTGAATGATGTTCAGATGGTATTTATTCAACGCTTCAACATCCTGCAAATGTCCCCCTTCACCAACCGCAAAATCACTTAAGAATCCGTAACGCGGGGCTCTTCTCCAATGATCAGCTACGTCAAAAGCAGTTGACTTTTTAGCGATAACGTTACATCCGTCAAGAATTTTTACCTCAACTCCGTAACACTCCCAATTACTTGCCGAAGCTTGAAAAGGGATCATGATTTTTGTTTTTTGGGACCTTGGAAGTTGATAAGTAACTCTTTCAATCCAGAGTGATAAATGAAGTTGTTTGAACTCTGCAAGCACCTCGATATAGCCGCCTGTTTCAGATAATAATTCTACGACAATTTTCCCCTGCCCTTGCGGACGATACTGCGCTTTGTCCGGATATACATCGATCTCTCGAATAAGTATTTTCCCCATTTTATTATCTCCCTTTCCAAATGTTATCGACTTTCTCCAATTAATTTTTATCCTTTTATAGCTCCTTCACCTGTCGAGCTTTGAACAAAGCTTTTTTGGAAGATTATAAAAATAAGAATAATAGGAATAATCGCGATAATTGAAGCAGCAAACACTAACCCCCAATCCGTAGCATGCTGTCCTTGAAACAGCTGCAAAGCTATTGGCAATGTACGCTTGGCTTCGGTTTTCATAACCGTTAAGGCTATAAAAAACTCATCCCATGCTCCGGAGAAAGTAAATATCGCCAATGTACCTAACGCCGGCTTAGACAACGGCAAATAAATACGTCGGTAGATAGTCCATTTGCTCCCACCGTCGATAATTACCGACTCATCAAGCTCTCTTGGTATTCGCTCAAAGAAACCCCTTAAGAAAAAAGTATTGCCGGCAATCCCGATACCGACATAGAGCAATAGTAGCCCTCGATAGGTATCAACTAACCCTAAGCTTTTAAGAACAGTAAACTGCGGGATAATGTTCAAAACTCCCGGTACCATCATGGTAAATAAAAATAATCTAAACAATAACTCCTTTAAGGGAAATTCAAAGCGCGCAAAAGCATAGGCTGTCATCGAAGAGAAGAATAGAGCAAAAACAGTTGTCGTTGACGCAACAAAAATACTATTCAGAAAATATTGTTGAAAGTTATTTCTACTCCAAGCCTCCAGATAATTGTCAAAGCTCAAATTCCCCGATAAAATTTCATCGGGTCGGGGTAATGTATAAGCAACCCCAGTCAATGAAGTAAGCAGCATATAAACAAATGGCGCCAAAACTACAAATAACCCGATAATAAGTACGAGATAAACGGCTATCTTCCAAAATGTTCGCATCTTTAACCCCCCTTGATCTTCGGTTTCTTAAAACTCAATTTTTTCTTTACCTAGCGCTTTTTGTTGAGTCCATGTAATAAGGAATATCAAGACACCCATAAGTACACTAATTGCTGAAGCGTAGCCAAAATCTGTAAACTTAAAAGCTTGTTTGTACATATAGCTTAACAGAACCTCTGTTTTTCCCATCGGTCCACCATCGGTAATCAGGAATACCTGGATAAAGACATTAAATGAGCCAATTAACAAATTAATAATAATGAACAGGGTTGTCGGCTTAAGCAAAGGCAAGGTAAGGTGTCTAAACATCTTTACGGCGTTAGCTCCGTCTATCTCTGCAGCCTCATACAAGTTCCTTGGCAATGATTGTAAAGCCGCCAAATAAATGACCATTACCCAACCTACACCTTTCCAAATTCCGAGTAGCCAGATAACTATCAGCGCCGTCCACTCGTTTTGCAGCCAGCTGATCGGCTGAGATAATAAGTGCAGTTTTTCATAAAGTATAAAGTTAATTAAACCGTATTTTCCATCTGCGAATAAATATCTAAACAAAAAGGAGACGACTACCCAGGAGGTAATAACCGGAATATAGAAGGCGGTTCGGAAGAGAATCTTCTGTTTAATAAATTGAGCATTGATTAACACAGCAATAAATATTCCAATAATCCATTGCCCGGGAACAGTAACCAAACTGTACAAAAGGGTATTTCTAAGGGCGAGAAGGATTTTGGGATCATGAAATATTCGCGAATAATTCTCCACTCCAATAAATGTACTGAGCTTAGGAAAAAGAATGTTATATTCAAAAAAACTCATATAAACACCCTTGATTAATGGATAGACTACGAGAACCGCAACCGCTAAAAACCCTAATAATAGAAAAGGAAGTACACTCCACCATTGCTTAAAGTGTAAACGGCTTCTAGCTTTTATTCTTTTTAAGTATGCCGAAGATTTTGACCTGATATTCTTAGCAATCTTTTTTTGCAAAACCGGCACCCCCTTCTCAGGTCTGATAAAAGAATCAACTAAACAAACTATAATGAAAAATGAAACAAAAGTGAACAAGATATTGTGAAATAGGTTACCAGCAAAACGCTGCCGATAACCTATCACTGAATCATTTACTTCAAAAACCCGTCAATCTCTTGTGCTGCTTGATCTAAGGCATCCTTTACGGCTAGCTCACCACGAACTGCTTTTTCAAAATACAGAGTAAGTGTCTCTTCAATCTTACCCCAACTTGGATGTGGTGTACGTGGCTTAGCTGTCTTTATTTGTTCAATGTAGGGTCCTATAAAGGGAACGCTAAGAACCTTCTCAGAATTTGCCGCTTTGGCATTGGTAGGAATCAACCCGGTCTGCGACATCAAAATCTGTGGCTCCTCCGTCATCAGAAACTGCATAAATGTCCACGCCTCTTCTTGGTGCTTAGAGGTGCTAAACATTACTAAATCCTCACCGCCAACAACCGAGATACTTCCTCCCTTGCCAGCCGGAAAAGTAGCAACTGTCGTAATATCTTTCACAGCATCTCCAAGAATACTAAAAAACCAAGGTCCATCTTCGATCATCAGGTAGCTTTCTTTAATGCCATCCCATGTTCCCGGTTCTCCGCCAAGAAGTGAAGGAGCTATTAACCCTTGCTCTTTTAAGTCGACGATTTTCTGCAATGCGGCAATACTATCCGGACTATTTAGAAAACCTGTGGCTTTAGTATATTTGTCATCAGTAATACTTCCCCCAAGAGTCCAAAAATAAGGGAGAGAACCCCAAGGACCCACACCACCGACGCCGATTCCAAATTTTCCTTTTGCTTTAAGCGTTTCGGCAGCGCTAATTAATTGATCAAAAGTTTTCGGCGGCTCAGATAAACCGGCTTCGGCTAAAAGAGCTTTATTATAAATTGCCACTTTAGTGTTGGTATTTAAGGGTAGGCCATAATACTTCCCGTTATAAAAGTTGGTTGCTAGCGGTCCGGGAAATAATTGATCCTTTAAAGTTGAGAAATTCACCAAATTATCCAGCGGAACTAGTGCTCCCAATTTAGCAAACTCCGGCACCCAAATAATATCCATTCGCATCAAATCCGGTGCGGCATCACCGGCCACTCCGGCGATTACTTGCTGCTTTAAGCCATCATAAGGCATCTTTGTCGAATTGACCTTGATGTAAGGATACTTTTCTTCAAATAAGGGAATAATTTGCTCCTCAAATATTGGCGTCTCCGTGTCGCTATAAGTATGCCAGAACTCGATCGTTACAGTTTCTTTGGGTGGGTCTGTAACACCATTTTGAGTATTCTCGTTCTCATTATTGTTGACAGCGCTTTCTTTACTTGTACAACCGAATGAAACAACCGCCAGACTGATAATCAATAAAGAGATCATCAGCAATTGATAAAATCTTTTCATCGTTTCCCCTTCTCTCAATTTTAATTTGTCAACTTTTTCAGTTGGCTGAATAAAACTAAATACATCGCATGTGACCAAATTAATGGTTTTGCCACTAGACCCCACTGAGCTTCCCATTTGGCAATGTAAGCAGGATCATTTACATGATGCAATACCTGCTCAGGCATTAAGCCCTCTTCGTCAGTCTGGCTTTCAACCCATGCCAATTGCTTCTTGGCCTCTGGTAACCGCCCAACCTCGGTGTAATACCATCCAAGCCAGCTGGATAATAGCAACCATTCACCGCCGCCGTAATAAGTATCCTCAGGAAATCTATGCACCCCCCCTTCATGTAAAAGCCGTTCTTCAATAACTTTAACTGTATTGATGATGTAAGGATCGTCAGGTGAAAATACATTAAATGGTACAGTTAACCAGAGTAAGCTAGAATCAACACTAGTAGAACCCAAATATTTAACAAAACGCTTTTGGAAAATAGCTTCCTTAAGTAAAAATTCTTTAATAGCTGCTGTAAGATCTTCTATATCAGTGCGCTGCAGAAATTGATTAATAGCCGCCAAACCACCGTAAATACAAGCTAAAGTGGAGGGGTGAACCTTGTCGGCATTTTCTTCCCAACAGTCACTATTAGGTAAACGCCAAAATTTGCTCAGATATTTTATTGTCCCTTCAATACTCTCTTTGAACTGCTCTAGCAATTGCAGATTATTTGTCAGCTTAATATGCTCGCTTAAACCCCATAACCAAGTACCATAACCATCCAGTTGGAAATTTGGCCAATCATCGTTTGTATCTAATCCTTCTAAGGTATAACGACAAGCTAGAAAGTCTTGCGGTTCTAATTTTTCTCCTAGTTGTTCCTTAGCAAACAGGCTTAGCAGTTTTCCTTGATTCCGGAGTATCGTTTCGTTTACCCAATGATAAAATGCCTTGGAAGATTCATGCTCCCCTACTTGATCCATGGCATTAGCTATAAATGCTCCATCTCTTAACCAGCAATACTTGTAATTGCTAAAATTCGGACTGGCAACGTAGGCACCTCCCGGATGCTGATTCTCTTTGATAATTTCAATGCTTCTCTCTGCAAAATTCAATGCTCCTGCTCCTCTCTAATTTTAGCTTATCTCTTTTTTTCAACTTCTACGTAAACGTTTACGTAAAAAGTGAAAATATCGGCTTTCCTTTTTTCGTGAACAAACTCACTCGCTCCGACTAAAGAAAAAGCCCGACATTGCATTATTAATGTAAAAGCTCGCCAACAGTTTGCCGTTCGATGATTTTGTGGGAGATAATCCGACTTTCTTCTTTTTTCCCACTGCTAATCATCTTCAAAAGCATCTCCGCAGAGATATTCCCCATCTCGTAAAGAGGTTGCGCTACTGTTGTTAATGGGGGAACCGACATTTCGGCAATCTTTAGATTATCATAACCGATAATTGACAGTTGATTAGGAATATTAATCCCTTTTTTATATGCCACAGATAATGCCCCAATGGCAATTTCATCACTGGCCGCAAAAATCGCCGTAATATCTGCGCCACTTAGTAATAGTTTTTCCATACATGCCACCCCAGTTTTAAATCCAAAATCGTCTCCATAAGTAATCAAGCCCTCATCCGGCATAATGTCATGATCCTGCAATGCTTGTCGATAACCTTCTACTCTTGGTGTTCCGGCTATCGGATCGTCCTTCGTTCCGCTAATCATCGCGATTTTCCGATGTCCTTTTTGCAGCAAATACTCGGTTGCGCTATACGCTGCATGCTTGTCATCAACCTTAACATAGGGCAATGGATAGCGATAAGAAGCCGTTGATACGAGCACAATAGGTATTTGCATATCTACCAGATAATCATAGTATTCTTTTTTTAATACCTCGCTTGTAAAAATAACGCCGTCTACTCTTTTTTCCTTCAAAACCTGAAGGTATTTCATTGTCCGCAAGCCATTAGAATCAGTATTACAGACAATAACACTATGATCCAAGCGGTTAGCCGTATCCTCAATTCCATTAAGAATCTCTGAAGCAAACATACTTGAAACGTTTGGGAATAAGACACCGATAGTTTTTGTACGCTTGCTAACTAATCCTCTGGCAACGGCATTTGGCTGATAGCCTAATTCCTCAATCGCCTCAAGCACTTTTTTTTTGGTTTCTTCCGAATAGCCAGGCAAATCATTTAGGATTCGCGAGACTGTAGCGATAGAAACATTAGCCATTCTTGCTACGTCTTTAATTGTTGGTGTCATTACCTTCTCACTTTCTACGTAAACGTTTAACTCAGCTTCTATTTTTATGATAAACCTAAATTCTAAAATCGTCAACATCTATTTTTCTCTCCAGAGGACATCAGGGACAGGTTGTCCGTCTGGTTTTGGAACTTTTCTCAGGGGACAGGTTGCTTATTGGTTTCTTTGTGGCCAGACAGGTAACCTGTCCCCATTGAGATAACCTGACTTAAGCAAAAAGTACCGTCCCCAAGCTTTCACTGAGACAACGCCAACAACTGACCTGTCCCCTCAGACATGCCAGACACGTTACCCGTCCCCTTGGAGATAAAAAAACTAGCCATCTAACAGCTAGTTTTGAATACGGATTACATACTTGCTGCGTTTCGGTACTCGGTGACGAATCCTTTGTCAGCTAGTGAAACAAACTTCTCTTTTTCGATAAAGAAGCATTCTCGGGAGTCAAGATAAGTACAGGCATAAAATAAGCGGTCAACGTCTCGCAAAGAAAATGGTTTACCAAGCTTCAATTGATATATCCTATCCATGTTTTGATACACCCCTAAATTTATTATAGTTGTATTATAACAGTATAGTATCATAACAGTCAATAGGCTATTTGTTTTTGTTATATAACAGAGCTTGCCCACCACTTTAAATAACCTTAGCCCAGTAGTATTTCGGGCTAAGGTTTGTGCTAATGGAGAACCTTGTTGGATAATGTGTTTTTGTTCTTACATTACCAAATTCTAAGCATTTTTGCTTCAGATCTTAGTTCTTCTCTAAAATCTGGGTGGGCGATATTTATTAATCTCTCTACTCTCTCTTTTATAGATCTTCCTCTAAGGGCTGCTACACCATATTCTGTTACAACATAGTCCACGTCATTTCTTGAAAGACTTACAATAGCACCTTGTTTAAGCGTAGGAGTTATCTTAGAAATTGTAACTCTTTCCCCTTCACTGTTTTTCACTTGTGCTGTTGAGTATAGTGCAATAATTGATTTGCCTTCAGGCGAATTTTGAGCTCCTACTGCAGTATCTGTTTGACCACCAGTACCGGAAAATTGGATCGGTCCAATAGACTCTGATGCACATTGTCCAAATAAATCTACTTCTAGGGTAGTATTAATAGAAATCATTTTATGGTTTTTTCCAATTACACATGGATCGTTAACCCATTTTCCTTCCTTGATTAATACAGAAGGATTGTCATCTAAGAATTCATATAATTTTTTTGATCCAAGGGCAAATGTTGCTACAGTTTTACCTGGATATAATGTTTTCTTTGAATTATTTACAACTCCATGCTTTATAAGATCTACCATACCATCTGTAAACATTTCAGTATGGATACCAAGATCTTTTTTCGACTTTAGTGCCTCAGCAACCGCATTCGGTATTCCACCAATTCCAAGCTGAATTGTAGAACCGTCCTCAACTAAATCAGCAATATAGTCACCAATAATTATATCTTTATCCGAAAAAGGAATTATCGGAAGAGCTGGTGGTTCATAATCCACTTCAACAATTGCATCAATTTCACTTATATGAACAGTTGTATCTCCAAAGGTTCTAGGAAGCTTAGGGTTTACTTCTACAATTACAACTGCACCCTGATCTATTAAATCTCTTTCATAAGTACTTCCTAAGGAAAGGCTTAAATAGCCATGTTTATCCATAGGTGAGCAAGACCCCATGAATACTACTCTTCTATCATCTGTAGCAAATTGTCTTTTTGTCCAAGCTAAATGTAAATGCTGTGGTACATGGGATACATTTTCATTTCCATGTGCTTTTCTTAAAGCAGGTGTGAAAAACCAGCCATTAGTAAATATTGTCTCTTTGTATTCAGGATTTTTAATAAACTCATAATCCCCCATCGGAAGGCAATTTGTTAAATCTACACCTGTCACGCCATTTTCTTTAACTCTGTGTAATTCTTTTAAAACTGCTACAGGTTCACTAGCACCTAAAGCTGTTATAACGAAATCATCTGATTTTATCATGTTTAAAGCACTATCAATACTGTTTACTTTGCTTTTATATATATCTTGAATGTTTTCCATAATAACCTCTCCTATTAATATTTACTTAACCTTTCCCCATCTGATAATCGAAGAAGTAAAGCCATACCCTGTCCCAGCACCTAAAAATGCAACTATACTTCCATCTTTAACTTTTCCTTGTTCCAAGCCATAATTTAGTGCTAGTAATTGATCAACGTGACCTACGTGCCCATCATCAGCAAGATAATGAGTTTTTTCTTTATCTATCCCAAGATCTGCCATTATAGCATAATGAGCCTTAGGATTAACATGGGTAATCCCGATAAAATCAATATCTCTTTCATTTAAGTTTGAAGCTTTTAGAGCTTTTCTTACTGCTCCAGTAAAGCCAGGTAATGATCTTGCTCCTAATCTTTTCTTCATTTCATCTGGATCAGTAAGCTGAATTAATTTTGACCTTTTAGCCTTTTCAGGGTCACTAAGCATTTCAGTAGTTATTGGATGTAAAGTTCCACCGTTTTTCCCGATTACATCATCAGCAAATACATGATCAGTTATAATTCCTGATCCTAATAATTCATTTTCGTCGTGATCTCTTCTTAATATAAGCGCAAATCCACCTGGTGCCATATTAAACATAAATGACTGAGCAGGATCCTTATAATCTACTAAATAGGCATTTGCATTCCCGCCTGTTACTAGAACTGTCTGTAAGCTTTCATCAGCATACATCATATCCTTAGCAACTTTAAGTGCAAGTGGAGTACCAGCACATCTAAAGGATAAATCCCATGCATATGCATTGTCTGCACCTATTTCATTTTGAATCTTTATACCTACTGTCCAACAAACATATTCAGCATAAGTTTCGCCTGCATACAGGATCATATCTATTTCATTTGGATTAATTTTTGTCTTTTTTAATAATGCTTTTGATGCCTTTGTAGCCATCATTCCTGGATGATCCTCAGGACCTCCAACATATTTACTATTAATTCCCATCTTTTCTCTTAAAATTTCAGGTGGTATATTAACTTCCTTAGATAATTCCTCTGCTGTAATCTTTTTTTCAGGAGTGTAAATTTCATAATCTAATATTCCAACACGAAAATCTTTATTCATCATGTATTCCTCCCCATTGCTGTTGTAACTTATCTATTTTTGATTAAATTCTATTTTCGATTATGCTTTAAGTTTTTTAATTACATTTGCCATGTTTTCTGCTAAGTGAACCATAATGCTAGCTCCTTCAGCATCCTCATCAGCATCAACTGCCCCACCTTTTCCTGCAGTACCTACATTCCAATAATTTGATCCAGTTACAATAAAATCATTGACAGTTAGCCAAAGTAATAATTGTGCAAATGCAAAAGTTTGCCCAGTTCTTCTTGCTACTGTAATCGGTGCTGCAACTTTACCTGAAAAAGCAGTTCCTTTCCAGTCATAATTACTAGATTTACTTTGCATATCATTAGCTGCCCAACGGCCTGAAAAGCCTGCTCTATCTATAAAAGCCTTAAGGTTAGCTGTAATAGAGCCATTATAAACTGGCGAACCAAGTAAAAGTCCATCAGCTTCTACTACTTTGTTAAATATTTCTTCAAAATCGTCATCCTTAATTACACATTTTTTAGCTTCAACACAACCATAGCAACCTGTACAAGGCTTAACATTTTTATCTCTTAAATTAATCAATTCAGTTTCAAAGCCATGCTTTTGAAGCTCATCTAATGTTAATTGCGTATAGAATTCAGTATTACTTTTAGGTCTAGGGCTCCCGTTAATTCCAAGTACCTTCATATTTTAGTCCCCCTTTGCTGTTAAATATTATTTTGTCTGACAATACTTCTTTTAAAATATTATAATCGTTCTCAAAATCCAATTTTTCTCTAGTAAACAACCTTAATTTGTTCTCTAAACCTTTAGCGCTAATTTCAATATAAGCGTTTTTAATAAAGGTTCTATTGCTTAATTTTATTTCGTTAATATCCTCATATTTAATGACAATGTTCTCTTTATGTCTATTCCTTATTTTAGAAATATTAATTCCCTCATAATTCAAAACCTTATAGGGCTTTATTCTTAATATCCAAGTTCTAAAGCTTCTATTTAAAAAATCCAAGATAATTTCATTATTTGTAAAAACAAGATTAAAATAAATCAAATCCAGCGGAGTATTTCTTGCCATACTATTAATTTTAGTAATTATCTCATTGTTAGTATTAACATCTTTAACTAAAGCCATAACTCCACTCCTTTATTTAGTATAGCGAATGAGCTGATCGCTCATTCGCTATATTATTTATCTTAAACATCCATTACAGCTTCAATGTCTTTATCAAGTTTTACAGGTTTAGTTATCAATGAAACAACAATAAATACTATTGCTGAAACACTAAGTGCAAAAACACCGTTATATATTCCAAGTGAACCTAAGCCATCTGTATACCAGGCCATCTTAAGAACCTTACCTATTTCTAATCCGATACCAATGAATAGACCTGAAGCAATTGAGGCAATGGCTCCTTCCTTGGTTGCTCTTTTCCAGTTAAAACCAAGTCCAATAGCTGGTGCTAAAGCTGCTGCAAAAGTACCATATCCAAATGCTCCAAGTAAAGCAATACCTTCAGAGCTTAAACCAACAGCCAATGCTACTGAAACTACCCCTAGTACTAATGCTGAAATCCTTCCCCATTGCAACTCGGATTTCTCCGATAATTTCTTTCCGAAAGCATTCGGTAAATCTCTAACTGCTGCAGCTGAAGCGATATTAATAAATGAATCTGCTGTTGACATGATTGCAGATGCTATTCCTGCGAAAGCAAGACCTGTTAATATCGGTGTTGTATAAGTAAGTAAAAAAACTGTTATCGCATCATCAGCTTTAGCTAATGCAGCTAATTCTCCTGACATTACTTTTGATTTAATTACCATACCTACACCAAAAGATAATAATCCAGAAATTATTGCCGGCACAGTAGTTAAAAATGCACCGTGTCTAAGTTTTTTAATATCCTTTATCATGAAAAATTTATGAACAAGATGTGGTTGACCTACAATACCAAGTGCTAGTAAAAAGAACCAGCTCATTGCTAAAATAGGTGGTATTATTCCAAATGGACCAACAAATTTATATCCAAGTCCACCTTCAGCTAATGCAGGAGACGTTGATATTATTTCCGTAATATTAAACATTCCGCCACCAATACTTAAAGCATAAGCAAAGATAACGATAGATGTTATTGCCATCATAGTACCTTGGAAAACGTCTGTATAAATGCCTGCTAGCATTCCACCACCGATTGCGTATAGTAATGTAATTACCATACCTATTATTACACCAGTCGTAACAGATATATTAAATACATAACCAAGAATTACACCCATTGCTAATAATTGAGTAGCCAGATAAAGTACAACCCCGATAAGAGTTGCAATACCAGCAAGTCCAGAAGCAAAGCGATTTTCAAATCTTGCTTTAACCGCATCTGCTACAGTCATTACATCTTTTACTTCAACTAATAATCTCATTCTCTTTCCTGTTACTACCCACAAAATTGTATAAGCTACTGCAGTTGACATTGTAAACCACATAGCACCAGTTCCCAGTGTGTATATAAGTCCTGGAGCCCCAACAAATAGCCAACCTGATAATGTAGCCGAGAATGCTGCTAAAGCAAGCGCAATAGGACCAATTTGCTTACCAGCTATAAAGAAATCTTTAGAGTTTTTTGTTCTTCTCGTAGCCCAGTAACCAATAGCTAGTACAATCGCTAGATAAATAATAACCATTGTAGCTGTAAGGCCCATACCTTTATAGCCAGATATTAAGGAAATAGGATCTGATGGTAAGGGGGCACTTGCAAGAGTTAACTTTGATAATATGCTCATCTATGCTTCCTCCTTTTCATTGCCATTTTTCACTAATAAAACTGCTCCTGTTTTTGCTTCGAATTCTTCAACCCATTCTTTGTTTAGAATATCTTTCTCAAACCTTACTGAGAAAGTTATTGTTGTTATAAGTCCAACTAACATCCAAAACGAGAAAAACAGAATAGCTGTAGGCAACGGAAAACCTAAAAAGTGACTATTAGTAATATTCTCAGGCACTTTCACAATATCTAACATAGCAAGAAGTGACCCTACCATAATAACAAAAGAAACTCCCCACCATAATCCTAATGCTTTAGGTACCTTACCGTTTTTAGCAGCACCAAGAAATATCCAACTAAAAATAACGATAGACATACTTACTGCAAAAAGCGTTGCATTTTTTGTTAATTGAGCAAAGACTAAAAGTACGGTAGAAATCAAAATGAAGTAAATATACTTAGTATTCTTATCCAATTAAATACACCTCCAAATTAATTGTGCTTTTACTAAATTACCTTATTCCCTACGCCCCTTCCATATGAAGTCGTTTTCAACAATTCTAATGAAAGCAAATGATAATTACGGAATTTCTTGTTGCACTTTATATAATTGCAAATTCCATGCCAGTCTTGCGATTTCATATACGTTGATATATTAAGCAATATAGAGCTATTTTTTTATAGATTTACCTAAAACGTGCAACAATATGTTACGCTTTTTCGAAAGCGCTTTATTAATCGTCGCAGAATCAGGACTTTAGATCCTATCGCAACAAATTGTTACATATAACATTTTGTTGCAACTTTCTTGTATTTTCAATGAATTTCCTGTTAATATATAATGTATCATATCAAGTAAGATGATATAATAAATATTAACTAAAACTCCACTTAAACAACTTTGTTATACAAAAATACGAGGCGGGGAAACTATTGAATAAATTATTAGATACAGACATTAGCCCTGATCAGATTACTAGTATATTTGGTCAAATGACATCAATAATCTTTGATCAGATTCCTATTCCTATTAATTTTCTTGATGCTGAAGGTCGAGTAATTGTGATGAACCAAGCATTTCTAGATTTTCTTGGATTAGAACTTAAGGATGTTGAAGGAAAACATCTTTCTGAAATCGACCATACTGTTCGTTTACCAATAATTATTAAAACTGGACATGCTGAAATCGGACATAAGCATAGATTTAAAGACGGACGCGACGTAATTGTTCATAGAATTCCCCTATTTTACAATGGTGTTATAATTGGGGGAGTTGGAATTATACTCATTGAAGATTTGAGCTATTTGCATAGTCTTGCAATGGAAAATAAAATGATAAGAAATTTGGAGAAAAATAAACCAAACAAGGCAGCAGATGTTTATAAGTCCAAATATACCTTTGACGATATATTGACCATGTCCAAAGCTGGGAAAGATCTTAAAACTAGAGCAGAATCCTATGCTAAAACTAATTTCCCAGTATTAATAACTGGAGAAAGTGGTATCGGTAAGGAACTGCTAGCCCATTCAATTCATTCTTCAAGTAGTAGGAAGAATGGACCTTTTATTCGGGTAAATTGTGCATCTATACCTGAAACACTCATAGAATCAGAGCTATTTGGATATGAAAAGGGAGCCTTCACAGGGGCACAAAATTCAGGGAAGACAGGTAAATTCGAATTAGCTCATGGTGGAACTATTTTCTTAGATGAAATAGGAGAGCTACCAATAAATTTACAAGCAAAATTCTTAAGGGTCCTACAGGAAAAAGAAATGGAAAAATTAGGCAGCAACGAAATCGTTAATATAGATATAAGGGTAATTGCTGCAACAAATAGTAATTTAGAGGATAAGATTAAAGCAAACGAATTTAGACAGGATTTATATTATAGACTAAATGTGTTAAATTTAAATGTTCCTAGCCTTAAGGAACGCAAAGAAGATATCCCTCTACTTGTTAATCATTTTATAACTTCGATGAATCAAAATTTTAATATATATAAAAAGTTTACGGAAGACATTATAAATATCTTAATTAATTATTCTTGGCCTGGTAACGTACGTGAGCTTAAAAACGTTGTGGAGAGAATTGCTGTTAATGCTTCTGATGAGGTCGTTAAAAAAGAGGATATCCCGGATTATATACTACAGGATTTCCAAAAGCGAAGCAAATGCAACGATAAGATTACAATTAAAAATGGTTCATTAAAAAACACGTTAGCAGAGATAGAAAAGAAAATTATACTAGATACTTTAAAAGAGTGTAATCACAACCAAACAGAAACAGCACAGCTATTAGGCATTCCAAGAATGACACTATATAGAAAGTTAAAATCTTTTGTTGATATAAACGAATGATAATTATAAATAACCCCTTTATCCTGAGGATAAAGGGGTTAAGCATTTTAACCTATCTATAACCTAGCCGTAACGAAATTCTACTCCTAAAGTACCTCTAGGATAATCCCATTTTAGACCCTTTAATACACAAACTACCCGACATGTTCCACATTCAAGACAGCCAGCATAATCAAAATTAACTACATCTTCATGCGGAATATATAATCCGGCTGGACATGCTTTTACACAAGGCTTATTTTCACATTTAGCACAAATATTTTTATCTAAAGTAATATGAGCAACATCATCATCTACAACAAATTTATTCGTACCAAGCCGTTCTTCGATACTTAGCTTCTTCATAAGGATCTAACCCCCTTCCAAGCATCTTTGGCTACTTGTAAAATTCCACCTTGACGTTTCACTGTTGCCAACATTGACTTTCTTAATGGTTGAGCAGGTGTACCATCTACACGAAACAGATTTATCATCATTTCTTCAACTAACTTTGGATAATGACCAAAAATACGATGATTCTCCATAAATTCCGGAGCATTTTCATAGGTTTTAAGATCTTGTAGTACAAAACTATTTTCTAATTCCTCTTTATACAGGCTAAGGCGTTGCTTGGTGTAATCCTCTTTATTTTTGGCATTAATCACCGCTTTTGCAGCTGCTTCTCCAGAAGCGATAGCAAAATCCATTCCTCTTACCATATATCCAGTATTAAGTACTAGTCCTGCTGCATCACCAACTATAAGTAATCCATCTGTTAGGAGAGGCGGCATCATATTCCACCCGCCCTCCGGTACTAGATGGGCTGAATATTCTACAACCTTCCCATCCTTTATTAGAGGCTGAATAGATGGATGCATTTTAAATTCTTCCATTAGATCTGCAATACGATATTCTGTGTGAGCAAATTCCTCAGCTGTTATAACAAGGCCAAGGGAAATACTCTCTTTATTTGTATATAGAAACCCTCCACCTTGTAATCCTTGAGTACATTCACCGACAAATAACTGAGCTGCTCCTGTATCTCCAGAAAGGTTAAAACGTTCTTCTATAACCTTGCGTGGAAGTTCGATGACTTCTTTTACACCTGTAGCGACATGCTTAGGTAAAAGCTCTCCGCGAAGTCCGGCCTTTTGGGCAAGTAAAGAGTTTACACCATCAGCTGCAATCACTACATTGGCATACATTTCATCTTCGCCTGAGCGCACACCAACTACTTTACCATCTTCCATTAGCAATTCATCTACGAGAACACCGGAGGCTACCATAGCTCCTGCCTCTTCTGCCTGATCTGCTAACCACGCATCAAAATCTGCTCGCAAAACTGTATATGATGGTGAATCATTAAATTTTTCACTCTTTACATCTAAAGAAATAGCACTTTCTCCAGTTAAAAAGGTTACCATTTCCCTCGTTACTCTTCGCTCAACAGGTGCTTCTTTCCAGAAGTTCGGAATAATCTTATCAAGTGAGTGGCCATAAAGGCGTCCTCCTGTCATGTTTTTTGCCCCAGGAGCTGTTCCGCGCTCAATTAATAATACATCTAACCCTTCCTTTGCCATGCAATAAGCTGCTATACTTCCCGCTGGGCCTGCACCTACTATAATTGCATCAAAACGTTCTTCCATGATTCTCCTCCTTTAAGCATTTATAGCATTAAGAAGTGCTGGTAAAATTTCGTATAAATCTCCAACTAAAGCATAATCCGCTGCTTCAATAATTGGAGCATTTTCATTTTTTTCAATCGCGATAATAGTTTTGGAATCACGAATTCCTGCAAGATGTTGAATTTGTCCAGAAACTCCTAAACCAATATAAACAGTGGGTTTAACGACTTGTCCAGAAATACCTATATAGTTTTCTTCTGGCATCCAATGTAAATCCTCAGCAATCGGACGTGTGCAACCCACTTCGCCTCCAAGAGCTTTTGCTAAACGATTTGCCATCTCAATATCTTCTTCCTTAGTAATTCCTCGACCAACACATACAACAACATTTGCTTCACTCAGATTGGAAGTAGCTTGATTTTCTCGAAGTTCAATAACTTTGCATACCTCTTTAGCACCTTCAAGAACTTCAATTTCTACAGCTGAAACTTCTGAAAGAGGCTCTACCATCTTAGCTGCCATTGTAGCCATAAAAGGTATGGAGCTAGTCTCTTCTGTCGCTACACAAAGCCCCCCATAAATATATCGTTGACTGATAAACTCTTCTTTCCGATCTACACTTATGCATTCAGTAATAAGTCCAGTATCTAAAGCAGCCGCGACTCTTGCTGCAATTCCTTTAGCTCTTTTACTGGTTCCTAATAAAATTGTAGACGGTTTAGCTGCTTGAGCCAGAGCAATAATTGTATCAATCCATGCTTCAGGTCGACTACCTCCAGTAAGCTGTTTAACTAAATCTGCACCATGACTAGCTGCTAATTCTGCCACCTCAGGTGAAAAAGTCCAAGCTACAATTCTTTCATCTGGAGATAAACCTTTTGCATGGGCAATTAGTTCAAGAATTGTTCCGGTTTGTTCAGATATGACCCATATTTCAGACATGCTCTTTCCTCCTCTCATTTTTAACACAAGCCCTCTTTTTTAAGAACATCTAACGTTTGTGCTACTATTCCCTCTAAATCTCCTTGAATCCGAACCTGCTTGCGCTCCATAACAGTACCTAAAACACTTTGTCTACGTACTTTAGGCTCTAATTCTGCTTCATCTAATCCCAGATCATTAATACTAAGTTCTTTTACTGGCTTTTTCTTAGCTGCTAAAATTTGCTTTAAACTAGGTATTCTAGGAGTATTAATGTCCGGAAGTACTGTAACCACTGCAGGAAGCTTTACTTCTACAACTTCTACGCCCTCATCTAATTTACGTTCAACACGAAGTACACCATTATCAATTTGAATTTTGTTCACAAAAGTAACTACTGGAATGCCTAGATATTGTGCAAGACGAATTCCAACTTGTTGAGAATAGCCATCACTTGAACCTTCACCAGTAATTATGAGATCATAATCCTCAATCTCTTGAATTGCTTTAGTTAGGATTTTAGTTGTAGCTACAGAATCAACTTTTCCCATGATTTCATCGCTAACATAAACAGCTTGATTTGGTCCTTTTGATAAAACATCTTTTAAAGAATTTTTAGCCTCTTCTGTTCCGACAGTTAATGCTATTACCTCTCCACCTTGTTCCTCTACTAGTTGTACCCCACATTCGATAGCATTTCGGTCATATTCACTGATTTTATGTTTCGCTCTATCAGTTATTAATTCACGTGATCTAGGATCAATTCTAAGATCTGCTTCATCAAGTACCCATTTATAGCACGTTATTATTTTCATAATTAATCTCCTTTCTTTCTCTTACTTAGTTGAACAGGTTGTGATCCTTTTTAAAACCCGTCAATGTAAAATAACCTCTAAAATATATTAATGTGAATTAATGCGCAATTTATTTATTGCTTTTTACCAGTATTGAGGTAACTAAACGTCATATATTGTTCACATTATCACAATAATATTTTTAAAAAAAATTCTTTTATATTTATTAATTAACGAAGAATACTTGCTGCAACCACCATTCTTTGCACTTCAGATGTACCTTCATATATCTCAGTAATTTTTGCATCCCTTAACGCTCTTTCAACTGGATATTCTTCCGTATAACCGTATCCGCCATGAATTTGTATAGCTTTGTTGGCTACTCTACTTGCGGTTTCTGAAGCAAATAATTTTGCCATTGCAGCCTCTTTGGAGTATGGAAGTCCATTATCTTTATTCCATGATGCACGATAAACCAAGAATCGAGCTGCATCAATTTCTGTAGCCATATCCGCAAGCATCCATTGAATAGCTTGTTGAACTGCGATAGGTTTACCAAACTGAATACGTTCCTTAGCATAGCTTGTAGCAGCATCTAGAGCACCTTGCGCAATTCCTAATGCCTGAGCAGCAATCCCTATCCGTCCTCCATCTAGTGTTTGCATTGCAATCTTAAATCCTTGACCTACTTCACCAAGAAGCGCATCTTTTGGAATACGACAATTATTAAAATATAATGGTGTCGTACTTGACGCCTTAATACCTAATTTATGTTCTTTCTCTCCCACTGAAAAACCAGGTGCATCCTTCTCAACGATAAAAGCACTTATTCCTTTTGTTCCTTTAGCTGGATCTGTCATAGCTGTTACGATATATACATCTGCGTATCCACCATTTGTGATAAATATTTTGGAGCCGTTAAGTACCCATTCATTTCCTTCTAAAACTGCAGTCGTTTTTCCAGCTGCTGCATCTGTTCCTGCTCCTGGCTCTGTTAGTGCAAAGGCTGCAAGTTTGCTTCCACTAGCTAAATTTTGCAAATATTTTTCTTTCTGTTCAGGAGAACCAAATTGATATATTGGCCAGCTACCTAATGATGTATGTGCCGAAACTATTACTCCTGTACTTGCACATACTCGAGAAAGTTCTTCTACTACAATGGAATAACTTAAATTATCTGCACCTGCTCCTCCTACTTCTTCAGGAAAAGGCACTCCAAGAAGATTAAGTTCAGCCATTTTTGGGATTAATTCCTCAGGGAAACGATGGTTTCGATCAATTTCTGCTGCGATAGGTGCAACTTCACTTTCTGCAAATTCTTTAACCATTGCTTGAATAAGTTCTTGTTCTTCATTTAGTTTAAATTGCATTTTGTTCTCCTCCTCTATTATGCCTAACATCTCTAGGATGTTATGATGCTGATTATTAATAGCAAGAAGCGTGCCAAAATACTAAGTTAGTACAGTCATAGGCTAAAAGAAGCTTTTAAATAAACTATTCTGTCGTAATATCCGACAGAAATAGTTAGTTTAATAATACTTAACCATATTATTTTATATTATAAAAGCTTTGTGTTTTTTTATATTACACTGTCCAATATTTGGACAGTAGCTAAAAAGTTATCCCCATAATAAGAAACCCGATATTATAGTAACATATTGTTACTTATTAAAAACTTAATACTTTTTTAATAGTTATAATATTTAATTCTTGTCCTCGTAACATAAAGTTACAAGTAACTTAATGTTACCATTTTAGAAAATCAATAATTAATTTAATTTTACCACTACATAAATAACCCCTTTATCATTAAGTGGACAAAGGGGTTAAATATCTATTTCCCAATTTTTTTAATCATTGCCACTCCATCTATAACAACTTCGCCATTCTGATTAGTAACGACCGTTTGGAGTTTTAAAATACGTTTTTCCTCACGCTTTTCAATAATTGTTGCCGTTGCAGTTACTGTGTCTCCAATCTTAACAGGAGCTGTAAATTTAAGTTCTTGTCCTAGGTAAATAGAATTTGGACCCGGTAATTGAGTTCCTAGAACAGCAGAAATAAATCCAGCTGAAAGCATGCCATGAGCAATTCTTTCCTTAAAAATCGACTCTTTTGCATATTCTGCGTTGATATGAACAGGGTTAAAATCTCCTGATAATCCCGCATAAGTCATTATGTCTGACTCAGATACTGTTTTAGTAAATGATGCACGATCTCCAACTTTCATCTCGTCAAATACAAGCTCTTTCATTTTTTCACCCCCTTACATCTCAACGTTAATAAAACGCAAAAAACATGCCAACAATTTAAATAGAAAATACAAAAAATTCTCTAAATCACCGACTAGTTTGCGCCCATACTGGGCGCGTCAGCACAAAAAAGAAGGCTTAATCAAAAGCCTTCTTTTTATAAAAGGGGGTTTTATTTTGTGAAAATGTGATTACCTATCGTAGTTATCTGCGGACGAGACCATATCCAACTGGATGTTGCTGTTTTTGGGTTAAAATAAAACAAGGCACCAGATGAAGGATCCCAACCTCTAATAGCATCTAATGCTGCATACTTTGCTGTCGCATCTGGCGTCAGCCAAAATTGTCCGTCATTAATTGCGGTAAAAGCATCTTTTTGAAATATTACAGATTGCAAATCATTAGGAAAGCTGCTTGAGCCAATCCGATTTAAAGCAACTGCAGCTACTGCAACCTGGCCTTTGTATGGCTCACCTCTTGCTTCACTGTATACTAAACGAGTTAATTGGGTAAACTCGGATTGTGACAAGCTTATTTTTTTAATTAGGCTCCAGCTTTTCGAACCCACTATTCCGTCGGCTACTAAGCCATATTCCTTTTGCAGTTTCTTAACAGCATTATATGACTCGTAACCGTAAACTCCGTCAATTTTTACGGGATAGTTAAGCTGATTCAAGCGATATTGCAAATCCCAAACATCTCCATTTTTACTGCCGATTTTTAGTGTCGACGGAGTTGCTGCTTGAATTTGATTTAGTGGTAATATCGCAATTAATAAGGACATTATCATTAGTGACAATAACATCTTTGTGATTTTTTTCACTATTATAACGCCTCCTCTGTACCCCCATTTCGCTTAACGGGAATATTGCATTTAATCCCCGTGCTTTTAGTTTACATAATATTGATCATTCGAGCAATATTAATCTAATGGAGTTAGAGGGAGTGCTAGGAAATATGCTTTAAATTTTCCTTTTTCAAAATACCTACGGGAATATCTGCTTTGCTGATAACTACCCATTCTTTATGTTGATTATAAGCAAAGTATTCAACAATCGTAGCGGGGTTTGTATCTATATCAAAGATAGCTTCGGAGGCAGTGAAATACTCTACTTTTTTTCTAATTATACTACTGCCACGCTCTATATTAACCTGATAGTTGGCTAGGCACTCCACCGCCTTTACTGATATTGATTCGGGTGGGAAATTAGGTCTAGCCAAAAAAAAACCCTGACCATATTGCACACCTAAATTGACTGTTGTATGTAATTCCTCAGCGGTCTCAATTCCTTCAGCAATTACTTTGCTGTTGATTTTTTTGGCTGAATTAGTCAAGGTCTCCACCAAGCTTTTCTTTAGATCATTCTTATCAATATTCTGGATTAATGAGCGGTCAATTTTGATATATTCCGGATTCAGCTCAGAAATTGCCTGCAGGGACGAATAACCGGCTCCAGCATCATCAATTGCTATTTTAAAGCCCTGCATCCGATAGTGTTCCAGTACTTTTCTAAACGCATCAAAGTCCTTTATCGCACTGCGCTCTGTAATCTCAAAAATGATGTTATGAGGAGTAAGTTGATACTTTTCTAACAGGGCGGTTGTATAGCCCGAGATAAATTTGGGATCATAAATAACCTGAGAACTAATATTGATAAATAGCTTCTGTTCTTTTTTCAGAAAATCTCTGGAGTTCTCGATTGCCAGCTCCCTCGTTATTTTTTCTAATTTATACAGAGAACCTTGATTTTCCGCGTAGAGGAAAAGACGATCCGGATAATAAAAGTAGCTGTTCAAGGGACCTCGTGTCAGTGCTTCAAAACCAAAAATATCTCCAATTCCAAGTGAGATTATCGGCTGATAGTGAATGAAAAAGGCTTTTTTTCGCAGGATATCATAAAATTCTGCTTTACTCCCTGAACTTTTTAGATCAGTAATTTTATTAATTTGCATTGGATGATCCCCTTTTCAATGATGTAGTAACAATAGGATTCTATTTTGGTTTCTGAGCACTTCCTATCCTTTATAAAATTCCCTGAGAGTGACCTGAAGTCAAGCTTATCGCAATAATATTGTTCAGATACTCCAGTAAGTCATCTTTCAAGTCCTCACGGTCTAAAGCATATTCAATTGTCGTCTTGATAAATCCCAGTTTCTCGCCAACATCATATCTGATCCCGGCGAATTTATAAGCATAAACAACCTCGTTCTCTTCCAGCCTTCTAATCGCATCAGTTAACTGAATTTCTCCACCGGCACCAGTCTCTTGTCGCTCAAGAATTTTGAATATTTTTGGCGTGAGAATATAGCGCCCCATAATTGCTTTGTTGGAAGGTGCCTCTTCTTTTTTGGGTTTTTCTATTAAATTATTAACCTTGTATAGCTGTTCTGTTATTGCCGTAGCATCAACAATCCCGTAACGACTAACTTCATCGTTGTCTACTTCTTGTATGCCGATAATTGAAGCATGGTAGCGATTAAATTGTTCGATCAATTGAGCTAAGCAAGGTTTTTCAGCCTTAACTATATCATCGCCGAGGAGAACAGCGAATGGCTCATCTCCAATAAATTTTCTAGCTGACCAAATGGCATGACCCAGACCTTTTGGCTCCTTTTGCCGAATATAATGAATATCGACCATTTCGGAAATGTTTCTTATTTCTTTTAGTAGATCATGCTTCTCTTTTTGGATTAGATTCTGCTCCAACTCCGGATTGGAATCGAAATGATCTTCAATCGCTCTTTTCCCTTTGCCTGTCACAATAATAATATCCTTTATGCCTGATTCGATCGCTTCTTCAACTATATATTGAATAGTTGGCTTATCGACGATCGGGAGCATTTCTTTAGGCATTGCTTTTGTAGCAGGTAAAAATCTTGTACCCAGTCCGGCTGCAGGAATAATCGCTTTTCGCACTTCCATTTCTCTACCTCACTTTTTTAGAGCTTGTATTAGGTCCTATGTCTCACGTACTTAATTGCCCTAACATTATCCTAATCTCATCTTAATACAGCAATGTAAAGCGTATGTTAAGTAGTATGTTAATTTTGGTTTATATTCTTAATCCGGTATTAACATTGTTTTTATAAAATTTTGTTATTGTAAAGATAATTAATTTTGGAAGCGAGGAAGTACCGATGCGAATTGCGATTTTTACCGATACCTATGATCCCGAAATTAACGGTGTTGCTAGAACACTTAAACGTTTTACGCAATATTTATCTAAGAAAGGAATTGCTTTTCAGGTTTTTGCTCCGGAAGCCAGCTCTGAACTGCAAAATGTCCAGCAAGTAACCAGATTCGCAAGCTTGCCGTTTCTTCTTTACCCGGAGAGTAGGTTTGCTTTTCCTAATCCATTGAAGCTTAAGCAAGCTATCCGTGAATTTCAGCCATCAATTATCCATGTAGCTACGCCATTTAATATTGGTTTAGCTGGTGCAAGCTATGGTAAAAAAAATAATATCCCTATGGTCGCCTCATACCACACGCATTTTGACGATTATCTTTCCTACTATAATCTAAACTTTATGAATAAGTGGATTTGGAGCTATATGGCTTGGTTTCATCAGCCATTTCAGAAGGTGTTTGTTCCCTCGAACGATACTAAAGAAAAACTACTTAAAGAGCATATTCATCAAAATATCGAAATCTGGAGCAGGGGAGTCGATCACAATCTCTACTCACCAGCCAAAAGAAATAGAAAAATCCTGCAAAATTACGGAATAAAGGCTAAGAATGTTCTTCTTTATGTCGGGAGAATAGCGCCGGAGAAAGATGTCCAGATTGCCCTCGACAGCTTCCTAGCGCTACCTGATAAAATTAGGCAGGATAGTCATTTAATTATTGCCGGTGACGGCCCGTTATATAAAACTCTCTCGGCTGTTCAGCATCCGCAGATAACCTACACAGGGTTTATCGAAGGCGAGCAGCTGGCGGAACTTTATGCCTCAGCAGATTTATTTTTATTCCCTTCCGCTACAGAAACCTTTGGTAATGTTGTCTTAGAGGCGATGAGCTCAGGAATACCTGTAATCGGAGCAAGAGCAGGTGGGGTGAAAGAGATTATCCAGGAAGGTAAAACAGGAATCTTGTGCTCTCCGAAAAACACTAGTCAATTTACGCACGCCCTTAGCAGCTTACTCGGCGCACCTGAAAAGCTGAATCGGATGGGAGCAACTGCCCGCCAATATGCTTTAACCCTATCATGGGATGAGATATTTAATCGGCTTATTAGGCAGTACCAGCTGGTAGTTCACGGTCAGCAGCTAAAATCAGAAGTAAAAAAAGCGATTTCTGCCTAGACAGGTGTTTTACTGAAATATTAGCAATCATAAATATCTTGGGGGTTTTCATCGATGAAAATATCAATATTCGGGGCTGGCTACGTCGGTTTAGTTAGTGGAGTCGGCTTAGCACATCTTGGACATCAAGTGGTCTGTTATGATATCGCTGAAGAAAAAATTGCTCTGCTTAATTCCGGAAGGTTGCCGATTTGGGAAGAGGGTCTACAGGAATTGCTTGATCAGGCAAGAGCCACAGAAAAAATTGAGTTTACTACAGATATTAAAGCGGCAATTACAAAATCTGATGTACTTTTCATTACAGTCGGCACACCTCCTCTATCCGACGGAAGCGCCGATTTATCCCAGCTCT